>JAABUM010000247.1_pt1 | contig 106304 bp, 24 predicted proteins | sample 5559161 | NCBI WGS metagenome assembly JAABUM01 (sample SAMN10711868, study PRJNA513369) | rock metagenome | isolation source: Antarctica rocks | place: Antarctica: Victoria Land, Siegfried Peak nord
ATTTGCTTGATATCTTTAGCTGAAATCTTTGTAGCTTTCCCCCGTTGACTGTCTCTTTTCGGGTTATGAATGGTCCTTCTCGAGCTTGTATCCTGACAGATATCACGGACTGTAGAAAACGGTATCGAATGTGTTTCGGCGATCGACTGTAACGTCATAGAATGATTAAAACGGTCATGACAAATTCTCGTTCTAATTGGAGTCGTAATCTCGCAATTTACAGCGTGTATGACTGGCGATAAGGGAGGCATGGTAGGATAATTCGTGAAAATGGAGAAACGCATACAAATTTTGGTGGGGTTCTCGGCTCGGCGCAATATTCTATCGGAGACTTTTGTCACCCGCGAGCCCTTGTACTATGTAAACCGTAAGGCTGAAAGGTCGTACTCTGTAATCTAACCATGCTTTCGCGCCGAATTCATGATAACCAAGTAATGGCAGGGCCAGGCGATGATCCAGACCTTTCGCTCTTGTCAACTGGTAAGTGTTGCATGCCTCGATCCCTGAGCAAGCACTGACTGATACCTCTAGACGAAGGTAGGGTTAGAGGGTTGTCAGCTCTGTACGTCCTCGACCAACCCATGTCCTATGTCAATAGTTTGGCGAACAACAACCCTCCTCTGAAAGCTCGCGAATATTTCAATATGATCGGAGAAACAAGCACAGGCGGGTATGGCATCATACACCTGTGGAACGATGCTATGTACAGACCTCTCAAAGAATTATAGCAATCATGCTGGAGTGACTCTGTATGGACGTTCGGGATTGCATCAAAGCTTATACTCGCCTGTCTGAGGAGGTGTTCACAAAGCAACAGCACCGTCTTAGCTTAAGAGGCAACGTGGTTAAGAGGTAATGTGCAGGGTCGATTCAACCACGAGACCTTGGAGAGGGTCATCAGAGATGTCGTTAAGTCTTCGGGCCTCAGTAGAAATACACTTCTCAAGGACGAGGTTCACAGGGTTTGCAAAGCGTTCGTTGATCAAGAATCCCGGTTGAAAACATAATCTGACGTAGTCTACAGAATAAGCTAGAAAAAGTATTAGCTAACTTTATTAGCTAATTCATATTATTCTTTACATATATAGTAGTCTAATACTACCTCTCTTTTAGAGAACTCTTATTTTAAGCTTTATAATAAGAATGTAGTTAGCCTTTAAGGAATTTAGAGGACGTAGAGGATATAGAGGATACTAAAGACAGCTCCTTTTTTACTTATTACTTATAGAGTTAAAGAAATCTTTAAAGCTTAGAGAGTATATTTTAATAATTAGGATCTTAATTACTTAAAAACTTAGTTATATTTATATAGTTTATATAGATACTAATAGGTATATATCTATTAAGAGTTACTAAGGTTTTTAGTATAATCTTATTAGGGTTAGTATTAAGATAATTTTATATTAATCTAATTAAAGATTACCTCTCTAATAGCCTATACTAGTAGTTCTTTATAAAAGTATATAATTACCGTTTCCTTCTCTATACTTTAGTCCCGACCTTTAAGTATTATATAGAAATCTTACTATGTTTATATTATAACCTTAGATTTCTATTAAAGGATTTTAAGCGTTTCTTAATTAACTTAATAGAAGTATTAGAGAAACTTACTACCTATAATAGCCTATTTTATAAGACCTAAGCTATAGTATAAGGCTCTTATAAAGAGAATACCTTTTATATATTTAAGGATATACTAAGTATATTTATTAGTACTACCCCTAGATTTTAATAATACTTATTATATCTTAGTTTTAGTCCTTAAGTAAGGTAAATACTATCTTATATCTTAATAAATAATTCCGCTTATATTATATATAATAAATATAAGCGGTCTTATACTTTATAAGAGAAGAATTAGTTAAGTAGCCTAGGTAATAGCTCTTAGACTAATAGTATTTATACTATCTTATAGATTAGTAAGTAATAATAAGAATTTTTAACTATAATTACTAACTAAATTTTAGGATACTACTAATTAAAAGTTAATTATATCTATATTATAAATATATATAATAATCCTAGCTTAAGGGAGATTATTAGGGAGGAGTAATTCTAGCTAGCTAGTTATAGTACCCTTTATAATCTATATAGACTCCCTACTACCCGTAAGGCTATAAATAAATATAATACTAGGGTTTTAGATTAATACTAGAAAGTATAAAGTAGTTAGGATATCCTTACTTAATTACTATATCTATTAGGCCTGGATTTACTACTTATAGGCCTAAGGTTAAGGTAGGCGCAAGCCGCTTAGTTTTTTTTAGACCCTTACTTATATTCTAAGGCTCGACCTCGCCTTTCTAAGACTATAATTTACGGGTAATAGCGGTTATAATAGTCTTACTATAACTGATTTACCCTAATAGCGGAAGAGCTAGGCGGCTTTATACTTCTATAAGACTATATAATTAACCTTATAATAAGCCGAGGTATCTAATTATATTACATGACTCCGCTAAGAGCTACTAGGACGAAGCTCGATTACTCTTTACACGCGGGCGTACGATTACTATAATAATAGTATATACCTCCTAGAAATATAAACAAGTAGTATATAAGTAGAGAAAGAATTTAGCGGATACTTCTATAGCTATAGAGGTAGGTAGTTCCTAGGAAATAGCTTTAATACTAATAGCGCCCTAATCTATTTTAATTATAGCTCTAGTACGTTTAGATTATAAAGAGCTATATCTACTAGTAGTATAACTTATTAAGTGTAGATAATAGGCCTCTTATAAGTATCTATAAGTTACCTAACTCTATCCTCTCCTTATATTTTATAGGTTAAGGTAATAAGCTATAATAGATTAATTATATATTTAGTATATCTTCTAGGGAGCTCCTAGTACGCTACGTTATATACGTGATACTAGGAGTAAGAAAAATATAGCTGGCCTTAAAGGTTACTACTTATATATCCTAGAGAAGTTAATATACCTATATCTTTTAGGTATCTATACTATTAGTAAAGAAGTTAACCTAGGACTTCTCTAAGCTAGTAGATCTTCTCCGTCTCCCTAGGTAATATACTCTAGACTAGGTTACTAAGCTTACTATAATACGAGTTTAATTAGAAGATCTAATAGTTATAAGGAGCTAATTAGTTATCCTTAATAATATAACTCCAAAGATAATTATAATACTTTATAATATACTTTTATAAAGGAATAGTAGAAGTTAGCTTCTCTTTACTACTTAGATAGCGAAGACTATAGAAGTATTTACTACCCTAGGAGAATAATCCTAGCTAGCTTTATAGCCGCTAGGGATTAGTAATATAATAGTAATACTCTTAGCCGGCGCTAGAATAGAGTAAGAAGGTAAAAGGGAAGTAAGTTATATAGATACTAAATAGATTATCTAGTTAATAGGGAACTTACCTCTAATAATTAATTAAGCTATATTATATATAAGGGATACTAGAAGTAGCTTAAAAGAACTTCTTGATCTATATAAAAGCGAGGAGGTAGTTAAGGTAAAAATAGATTATAAATCCTTAGGAGTAAAGGCTTATAATAAGCTTAAATCCTTTTATAAGAGAATAATCTCTCTTACTATAAAGAGAAACTAGTAGTAGCTACTATTACGCTAGCTCTAAACTAAATCTAAGGGATAGTCTTAGATACCTTAACTCTTCTTTAGGTTTTATACTTTTATAACCCTAAAACCATCCTAATTAATATCTTTACGTAAGGATATAACACTTTATACTAGGAAGATTAGCGTAATATACCTTTAATATAAGTACTCGCTAAGCTTAAAGTAGTAATAGACTTAATTTAGTCTTAAACGCGCCTCTCTAAGGCTATTTAAGATAGACTAACCGTCGAGTCGGGTTTCAGTACTATGGATTGGTACCGACCCGAATACTCGGTACCGGTTTCCGGTACCGACCCGACTCGCTAAGGTATCGCCAAGACGCCAAGCTCCTAATAAAATAGTAAGGGATACTAAAAAACTTCTAGAATTACCCCTATACTAAATATAGTATTTTTTTCTATTAGAATTTTAATACCCCCCTTGATTCCCTAGGTATATATATTACCTTTTTATATTACCTTATTACTTAAAGGTATTACCTAGGTAATAATAATAATAATAACTAGTAATATAGTAGTAAATCCTATATATAGTAAGGAATACTACTATAAATCGAAAATACTAGTAATATTATAGTTATTATTTCTATAGGAATAGCTAATTAGCTATTACCTTTTTATATTACCTTATCTACTATTAAGAATTACCTAGTTAGTAATAATAATAATATATTAATAATATATTAATAAATCCTATATATTATATAAAATATTAATATAAATAAAAAATATTCCTAATATAATAGTCTTAGTAAAATAATATAAGTAGAACTAATATCTTAGTAAGTTAGGTTAATACTTTAATACTAACACTTAGTACTACCCTATAGTATTAACCTAAATACTCGGCACTAACTATTAATACTAACCCGAATACTCGGGCTAGGAAGTTAGTATTAACTTGCTAAGAGTCGAGTTAGAAACCCGACTCGAGTTTAAAGTACCGACCCGACGCGGTCAGTCTAATTTAAGAGACTTAGCGGCTATCCCTAGCGGTTTAAATACTAGAGGGATCTAAATATATAATATAGATTTATAACCTAGTTTAATTTCTACTTTAATTAAAGCTTATAGTTAATATAGAATAAGGGTAGTAGCTAGAAGCGGTAATATATATTATTTATATAGCCTTTAAGGAAATTAGTAATTACTAGTCTCTATGAAATTAGAGTTAATATAGTTAGTTTATTAATTATATTAAATCTCTAGAGGCCTTTATAGAGTAATATAGGCTTTTAAATACTAATCTCTTAGATATAAGTACGTAGACTATAATATATTTACTAGAGTATAAGCTCTATTAGAAAGTAGTAGGGATAAATAAGTAGATATAGAACTAGAAAAGAACTATCTTAGGCGAGGAGTATCCCTTTATACTAACTAGTATAGCTAACCTAGCTTTAATATACTAGAATTAGGGATACTAGAAGGAGGCTAAAGAGCTAGATATACAGGTAATAGAGATAAGCCTAAGGGTACTAGGCGAGGAGTATCCTAATATGCTAAGTAGTATAGCTAACCTAGCTTTAATATACTAGAATTAGGGACGCTAGAAGGAGGCTTAAGAGCTAGAAGTACAGGTAATAAAGATAAGGAAGAGAGTACTAGGCGAGGAGTATCCTAATATACTAACTAGTATAGCTAACCTAGCTTTAATATACTAGAATCAGGGACGCTAGAAGGAGGCTGAAGAGCTAGAAGTATAGGTGATAAAGATAAGGAAGAGGGTACTAGGCGAGGAGTATCCCTCTACGCTAAGTAGTATAGCCAACCTGGCTTCGATATACTAGAATCAGGGACGCTAGAAGGAGGCTATCTCCTTAATAAAAAGATGCTTCAAGCTATAAAAACAGTTCCTTAGCCCTAGTCATCCAGACACGGAGGCCTCGCTTGAAGCTCTATATAGGTGGAAAGAAGGAGAAAAGGAACTGGAACACCTAAATTAGTTTACCTAGTGTTTTGTAAGTAAGAGCTACTGTCTACGTTAGTACGTCTTTATTTAAATTATGGAGTAATTATCAAGCATCGACATGGCATTGAAACGTAACACTGCATATTTTTTCCTATATACTAGCCTAATTCTCGAAGCGTAAGTCTCAAAACTGCAATACTGAACAATACTTCTCCAATCTAAGTGCCTTGATAATGCATACCACGTTCCAGCTCTTCAATGTGCGATTTCCTACTTACACCCGTGGCAACGTTATAACCCTTGCGACCAGCTGTCCTCGTACCTTTTGTAGTGACTTCTTTGATATAGCGCTTTCTTTGTGCCTCCACGATGCAGTTTTGTTATGCGAAGTTACTTTGCAAACGCCAGTCGCGGCGAGCGCGTCGTGATCAGGATCGAACCCTGTGCCCGGGATGGGAAGTAGGCGCGGATATCGTACCCCGTTATTCTCGATAGATGAGGATTGTCGTAATTATCGTATACGATCAACCACTTGTCGTTACTCTACTATGAAAGCCATTGTCGTGCTTATTACACCAGTCACTCTTCCTTATACGCGTCGATGAGGGTGAAGAACGCAGATATCTCTATTACCTCTAGCGCTAGTACCGCGAGCTCAGCCTTCAGTGTATTCTCATCCTTCGCATTAAGCCAATATACCAACGAGTATCTACCTCCCGATACCTAATCATGTGGATACCCAGCTACGTTTTACCTACCCCTCCCATTCTATATAGCGCCACTACACTCTGCCATATAGGATATAGAGTAAGCTATATCTATAGCTACTCGAGTTCGTGATCGCGGCTAATAAAGTGATCCTTATTAATCTACGGGATATCACGAAGTCGGACGTTAAAGTCGTAGTTATGTATAGTAGTTAAAGGTAAGGATGCCTGCCCTACGTTAATAGTATTATAAACAGAGCCTGCGTTATAGCCGAGCTAAAAGCCTTGATTATTACCGCTAGTAAAAGATACTGTAGAGTTCGCGGCGGTTATTACCGTTAGACTGATCCGATGTCGCTAAGACGCTGATACTATAGGTAACAGAGACGTTACTAATTGCCTAGTCCGCTGGATTCAGGCACCCGCTCCGTTCGTGAAGCAGTAAGTCCAGCACTGACTTAAAGCTGCCATTAGGAATTCGCGCCTCATAGACAACTGGCTTTCTAATTAGGCTAGATTCGGTCGCATTAGCGGTCAGGCTGAGCGCTCGTAGAATGCTGCCACGTTGAAGCCTCCTCACTTCTTTACTATATCACACATACAGTCCCCTACAATTTCTCCATAGTATCTAAAATTGCTTGAAAATACTAAACCTCGTGGATCTGCTGGTTTCTAAAGGTAAAGTAGCATGAAGCAAGTTCAACAACACTTTTTTAATACATTCGCGCCACTGGGGCCCTCCATGGCGCTGGGGCTTTCAGTGGCTCCAGTACTTCGTTGTCCGTTGGCACTGACGAACCCTCCTCTGGCGCACGACACTTGCGCTTACGCCCGCGTTTCCCCCTGCCCTTATCCCCCGTAGCTTTCTCTTTTACGGCACGCTTCGCTCGTGCCTCCTTAAGGTCCTTATAGCTTATTACCTTCGCCTTACTTAGGATCACTAATCTAATTAATCGACGAGCTTTAAGTTCGTTATTTATCTTAAATAAAAATCGATATTAATCTTAAAGAAGAATTTATTTAATAAATAATATTTAAGCGGTACTTACAAGCTTCTATACATGCCTTTAAATACGCTATCTACTTAGCTTATTAAGCGTATAAGCCTTCTATTTAATTAGATTATATAACGAGATAAGAGCCTCTATTATTACAGGTATTACAGGTATTATAAGCTTTTATAGTACTTTATTATCTTATAGATAAGATATTACCTCGTTTAAAATAGTTAGTTTCGAAAGAGATTTTAGTATATCTCGAAGTACTCTCTCTAAATTAAACGGAAACAAATTACTTGTAACTTAGCTAGTTATAATATTCCTCTTAATTAAAGCCCTTTCCCTTATAGATATATATAGAGAGATAAAAGACTCCTTACTAATAATATTCAAACCTCCCTAATATAGTCATTTAACCTCGTTATAATAGGCCGTCTTTAAAGGTATAAAGACTCTGATATTATAGAGCTAAAGCTTATAAGAAGTATAAGAAAATAGATAATATAGAATAATATTATTATTAAAGTAAAACTCTAGGATCTTAAGCGTCTTATATATCTTAAAGTTATTATAGATAAGTATCTATAATTTCTAATTAGCCCGTTTTTTATTTAAGGATTAAATACACGTATTAGTTACTCTAAGTTAATTTTAAAGTTATTATATTTATTACTTAAGTATATAAAATATTATTTAGAGATTAAATATATAGTTTAATTATATTAGTAAGTTAAAGCTAATTAGATTATTAAAGTAAAAGTAGTAATCTACTATTAGTACTTATATACTTAATAGTAGTTATTATTATCTACTTAATACTCGCGTCTCTATAATCTTATAAATTATCCTTACTTATAAGGACTTTAATAGAGTCGAGTATACTTAGTATAACTTCTATCTTATTTATATTATAAATCTTCTCTAATAAAATAACTAAATTTTATATTATATTTTTAATTACCTTGAATTAGTATATAATCTTAATATATATATTATTCTTATAATATCTTTAATTTATCGATTTAACTCTTCTTACTTTAAGTTCTAAATAATATTTCTTAAAGGCTTAAGCTTAGTTTTTATCTAAGGGCTTATTTATTATTATAGACCGCTAACGGGTAAGGTTAAAGGCTAGTAAAGGTATATACTTTATTTAGACAGGGTGCTTAAGATTAAATATTAGTAATAAAAATGTAATAAGAGCTTTCTCTTCCTTTATAATAAGGTATTACTAACGTTAAGTCCTTTCCCTTATAGATAGCCATCCGTATACGCGTTAATAGAGCGTAATAAGAGAGATATTACCCCGTTCTAATAGGGCAGCCTATATTCTAGGTATATCTAGAGGGAGGCCTTACGCTAGTACTTAGCTGGCTCGGTCCATATTAACGATTATAGTAATAAGAAGGGTATAAGAGATAGCTAGTAATAATAAATACATATACGCTAGGACGTTAAAATAGCTAGTATATAACCGCGTATAAATATTTCTAGAAGAGCGCTATACTATAAGTTAGCTAGGTGTATTATTAAATAAAACGAATAGAATATATATAGCTAGTTATCTAATATACTACTATATAAGCGCGCTATATTTAAATGTTAAAACACGCTATAGACCTAGTTATATAGATAAATTCGGAGTGTATACTTTTAAGAGCTAAGTATCTCTAAGGCTACAGGTATCTTCTTTTATTATAGAACTATTAATCTAATACTCTAAAATCTGAAAAATTGAAGATAATTATAGTATAGTAGGGGTGTAAAGTAAAAGCAGTTCTAAACGCTTTAAAAGGAACGATTAATAGTATAATAAAGACCACTGTATTTTTTTTTAGCTACATACTATTTTCTAAAGAGAAATATTTAAAGAGTAATACTATTTTAATTAGAACTTAATAAAACTGCGGGGGAGAGAGTTAAGATACCTAAATAATAGATTTATTCTAGTATAGAGGGCTTTCTACTACCTAGGGGGGGACGTTATATTATTACTTAACTAAGAAGCTAGAGTAGCTTTAAATAGTATACTAACTTCCTAATATAGCTCTTTATAAGCCCCGACTAAATACTTGCTTAAATATTTCGTGAAGAGGTACTATTTCTCTAGTAATATTTACTAGGTATACGGATTATTAGTACTTATAATTAGCTGTATTTCTACTAGCTTAATAGAGATTCCTAGCTTAGTTACTTTAAGAGTTTATTTATTAGTAGTTAATATTCTCTACTAAATAGCTAGATTATATAGATATACTTAGATAATCTTTAGTAGTACTTTTTTCTATAAATCGTATGGTTTAAGTTACTTAATTAAAGTATAGCTATTTAGCTAGTACTTTATATACGTAGAAGAGATATATAGACTATAACGCGGGTAAGTTTTAAGAGTAGATCTAATATTTAATCTAAATCCCTAGATAAAGCCTATATATACTAGAAGAACTTACTAGCTCTAGAACTAGTACCCTCTCTAACTCTAGTACCTTACTCTAATTCTAGTACCTGCCTTAAATAAGGCTATTAGAAGTAGATACTAGGAGTAAAAACTAGATACTAATATACCCTTAACCTCTAAGTACCCTTACTAATCTTACAAGGCGTATACTAGATATAGTCTACCCTACTAGTTATAGTATACCCTGTAAATAGTCTATCCTACTAGCCGTAGTATACTATTAGGAATAAAGACGTAGATACGTAGATGTAATAATAATAAATATAAATATAAATATTTAACTATCTAGGAAGGATATAGATGATATATATATACTAAGCCTTAGTTATATAACTAGTCACGTGACCTTAGGTTAGATTGTAATAATTACCTACTAAAAGAAAAAATAATAGCGTCCCTGCTATCTAAGTAGCGATAGTAATATTACGATAGTATACCTATCTTAACTAATTAGAGTTATTACTTATAAGCTTATAGTCCTCCTTAGTATAATTATAATATAGTTACTATAGGCTATTTTTCTAATATTTCTATATAGAGGCCTTAGCAGATCTAGAATAATTATAACGGATTTTTAATAGGTGATTTCTAGTTAATTAGCGATATCTTTAGAAAATATATAGATCTATAATACTATACCTATTACAGTATAGTATAAGGAGCTACCTGAAGAATTAAAAGAAATAAGAATATACTTGATATACTATAGGAGCTATACTACTATAGAATAGTACGCTTACTTATATTTAGTCTAACGGGAGGTAAGTTAATAGATATAATAGGTGAGAATAATAGCTTCTAATTAGCTAATATAGCCTCGTTTATAGGTGGCTTTATAGAATAGTAAGTACGGAGGTATTTATAGAGCTAAGTATTACTTAGAAAGGCTTCTAGGTAATATTTATAAGGGAAGGCTTATTACTTAGCTTAATATTCTACCTCTATCCTAGCTATTTCTTAAGCCTTTTTCTAAATGCCTTCCTAATATTCTCGTATAAAATCTCGTAACTATTTCTCTTACTAGTTTTAATCTAGAAGGACGGAGTTATAGAGGGAGGATTTACTACATAGTAGCTAGGTTATACACGGTACTAAGTATATTATTATTAATACGTAGGACTAAGTAGTTAATACTACGAGCTAAGTGCGTTTATTATTAATACGTAGGACTAGTACTTTAATAGCGAGCTAAGTATATTTATTATTAGTACGGGGGACTAAGTAGTTAATACTATAAGCTAAGTATTAATAATAGGCCTAATAAAAGGATTGTCCTAGTAAAGGGTACTAGTTATAGCTAATAGCTAGGGGATTCGCTCTTATAAGGGTTCTACTATTCTTATAGTAATAGTCTCGTATATAGAGGCGTTAATATAATAGTAAGTAGAAGGGACTAAGGCTAACCAATACTATATATAGGTATTACTACTATTTATTAGGAATAACGACGTGGTTTACGTAGATGTAATAAATAATAAATATAAATAATTATTTAACTATCTAGAAAGGATATAGATAGGATATATACGTGCTAAGCCTTAGTTATATAACCGGTTATATAACCTTAGGTTAGATTGTAATATATACCCTATAAATAGTCTATACTATTAGTTGTAGCGTATACTAGGAGACGTAGTTTATACTACTAGCTATAGTATACACCTAAAGTAGTCTACGCTACGAGTCGTAGTTTATACTACTATAATATAATACTCTTAATATAGGAATTAAAAATAGATATCGACTATAATATTCAGGGTCTAGCCCCTTTCTAAGGCCTATCCCTTACCTTGTAGGTCTACCCCTCGTTTACGGTCTAGCCCCTTTTCAAGGCCTAGCTATTACTTAGTAGGTCTATCTCTTACATAGTAGGTCTATCCCTTAAAATAAGGGTACCGTCTCTTACGGTACCGGCTTTCATAGTACTAACTTTCACGGTACTAGCTCTTACCGTACCGTCTCTTATAGTACCGGCTTTTACGGTACTAGCTTTTATAATACCGTCTCTTATAGTACTAGCTTTTATAGTATCGTCGTATAATTTTCACGTAGCGGTCTTAGTATTCCTAGAGAAAATTAGAAAATCCTTATATAATTAGTACTATAACTATTAATATATCTCTAGACCTTATAATAAGTACTTAGTAGATATCTAAGCTATTTAAATATATTATAATTAAGGCTATATATATTTATATAATTATACCGGTCACCTAATACCTTTATCGCTATCGCTACCTCTACTACCTCCTTCTACCTATAATATACTCTAGGCTAATAGCTCTTATTTATAAGAGGAGGTCGCGGGCTTTCTACTTCTTAGATATAGTAATAAGGATATACTATTAGCTACCCTAGTAAGGAGGAGGATACTCAAGCGATAGAGGAGTAATTAGGTAAAGTACGGATTAATTTAATAGCTAAAAGATATACTTAGGTAAGGTAGTTACTATCCTATACTATTAATATACTATATAAAGGAGCTTCTTAACTACCTAGTATATTAGCTAATAGCTTATTAAGACTCTTACTACTATTAGTATTATAGGAGCTCCTAGATATCTAGGCTAATAACCCTTAGTAGTAATAAGGTAAGAATAGCTATTTAAAGAGAAAGTTTAGCCTCTACTACCTTAATAGTATACTAACTAGGTATATAGGGTTATTAGTTAGGAAGATCTACTATTATAGATATACTATTAAAGGTAGGCTACTTAGGCGCCTCTTTATATATAAATATTACGTAATAGCTAGATATTATTAGGAAGTCTAGAATATTAAAGAATAAATGTATCTAGGCTTTAGAATTACTTAATTAAGACTAATATAGTTAGAATATAAGGGTAGGGATATATAAGATATTTTAATATAGGGACTAGGCTAATTATACGATTTTCTCTAGGAATACTAAGACCGCTACATGAAAATTATACGACGGTAGTCTACTTTCACCGTACTAGCTTTTACGGTACTAGCTTTTATAGTACCGCCTTTCACCGTACCGTCTTTTACGGTACTAGCTTTTATAGTATTAGCTCTTACCGTACTAGCCTTTATAGTACTAGCTTCTATAGTACCGTAATTCTTCGTACCGGCTTTCATAGGCTTTTACGGTACTAGCTTTCGCAGTCTCGAGCTTTTACAACTAAGCGCCGAGCCCCTCATTCCTACAAGTAATCTTACTTAGGATTGAAAAGTTCCGCGTCTTTAATATAGCCTCTAATTTAGAGGTAACTTACTTAAGCTCTAGACTTATTACGTAACTATACTAAGAGAGTAATTATATCGCGATAAATAGCTTACTTAGAGTGCTAAGCTTATTAAAGAATACGTAATATAAATCCTACTACTAGGGCTTAATTATAGAAGTGTTATATTAGTATAATACTATCTTTTATACTTATTACTTATTTATCTATCTAGCCTTTAAAGCTAGAGCTAGAGCTATAAATATATTAGTCTACGTAGTTAACTAACCCTATTTATAATAATAAAAGTCCTCTAAATTTCTTATTTAATAGTTATCCTTAAGTATATATAGTACGCTAGAAGGTCTATCCCTTATTTAATTAAATAACGGGGTAATAATACTACTAATATTAAATTTAAAAAAACTTTAGTATCTTAGGAATAACTTAGAAAGAAGGCTTAGTTTATACCGCGCGTTCTATATTCTAGCGTTCTAGAGGTAAGCCTAGTAGTTTTAGGTCTAATTAGAGGAATCCTCTTATTAGTAGTAAAAAAGCGGACTTAATTACTCTTTAACCTAGGAATTAAAATGAAAATAGCCTATTAATTATTAGATAGATAGAAATAAGAATACGTATTTTAACCCTAGTCCCTATATCTAGCTAGATAATAAGTAGAATAGTCCTTCTATCTTCTTCTACTATTAAGTATAATTAAATCCCTTATAATAAAACTTCTCGTAAATAATTAATAATATATAAGTAGAGGTTAGTTATAAGGCTACCTGTATATATTATATATATTAACTTATAAGTCCGCGTCTAATTAATAAATTACTATATAATAAAAACTATAGTACTATAAAATTAGACTTAATTTATAGAGATTCTACCTCTAACTTCTACGGGCTTTTAGGGATAATATCTTTAAAGTCTTTAGGTAGTAGATTAATAGTAGACTAACCGCGAGGTATTACCTAGACTACTAAGCCGCTAATTCTTAGCGATTTAATACTAGAATCTAGTACTAAGTATTAAGAAAGTTATTATATATAGTATACTAGTATACTATATATAGTAATACGTTAAAAGGCTTAGCGAGTCGGTATTAAATTGTAGTACGAATTCCTAACTTAATAGTTAGTCTAATTAATAGGTAGAGGATATAATACTTTCTAGCTTCTAATTAGCTTAATATTAATATATTAGAATTATATATATAATCTCTATTATTATAAGAGGCTATTATTTATATTTAGTTAATTAATATATATAATACCTTCTATTCTTATAAATAATTAATATAAGATCTATATAATATAATCTTACTAGTTAATCTACCTTTTTTACTAGATTTAATTTCCTTCTAGTAAATTATTATATCCTTACTTTTATTAAGTAAGGAATATTTTTATATCCCTATCTTAAATATAGATATAATAATATTAATTAGTTATAAAGTTTAATTAATTAAACGTAAAGATTCTTACTTTTAAATAAGTGAAATATATAGTTACTAGAAAATACCTGTAAAAATTCAAGATTTTTACGTCGGAAAATCACCCCTACTACCTGGCGTTTAGTAGGTAGGGTAAATAGTAGGGAGTATATTAGATATAGTAGGCTATTAATAACACGGATATTTCCCCCTATTCAGACTAATATTAGATACGTTAGTAGGTAGGTAGCTTATAAAAGCGATAGTATTAGCTATATTATATATACTAATACACCGATTTCAATTATACTAATAGCGTTATATACCTAGTAATAAGACGGAAATTTCCCCCTATTTAGACTAATATTAGACACGTTAGTAGGTAAGGTGAATAGTAGGGAGTATATTAGATACGTTAGTAGGTAGACGGCTTATAAATACGTGTAAGGGTGCTACGTAATAACGTGGCTATTAAGTATTATAAACGGTACGTATACGTATATATATAGAACTCTCTATTCTTATTAATAGTAAGACTAATTACTACCCTTCCCTTTAGGGGGAACTCTCTCCTCTATATATTATAGGGAAAGGGGTAGCGTAGTACTACTACGTATTATAAACGCCACGTTAATAATAGTACTATATTCCTAACTAATCCTTATAATTATCTCCCTATCTAGGCTCTTAGGCTTTAAGAGTATAAAAGGTTATAATTTATAAGAGATACTCCCTTAATAATAGAATATTACTCTAATAAGAGTATAATAATATAATTATTTATAAGGCCTTTTAAGCTAAGCCTTAATAATATATAATTTTATTGAATTATAATAATCGCGGATAATACTCTTATATATAATCCTTATATTATATTATACTTCCTATTATACTTCCTATTATCCTTTATTAATTTATTATAAAAGTAGTTAGAAGTCTTAGTATTTTAAAGTAAATAGGAAGTTATTATTATTAAGGGTTTACTAAGTACTTAAAGTATACCTTCTTTATATAACTTTAATATTATTCTTTTAATTATAATATCTTTATTTTTTATTAATTATATTAAGTTCTTTTTAAGTCTTATTTATATTATTACCCCCTCTACGCCTTATTATACCTCCTTATACTTCTAGTAGTTATTTTATAAGTAATCCTTAGTAATAAACTTACCTTTAATATTAATTAAAAGAAGACTACTACTACCCCCTCTACTTACGGTAGTATATAACCTCCCCTATTAAGCTACTCCTAGCCTATTCTTATATTATCTTATATAATATACCTTTATTATATTATATTTTAATCTAAAGAGTTATAAGTCTAATATTTTTAATTAAAGCTCTACTTACTTTTTTAAAGGGATAACTTATACGCGCGCCTCCCCTAGGTTAATAAAATATAAATATTATAAAGATCTTAATATTAAATATTAATAAGAAATCTCTACTTATACTTACTATACTTATACGCGCCTTCTTTAATCTTTAGATATTATAACTACTTTAAATGCTAGCTTTAACCTCCCTTAACTTACTAGATTTTAATAAACTTTTAATAGGCTTATTTAATAGTATTATTACTACCTTTACTACGCCTCCTCCGCTCTTACTACTACCACGGCTCCTATAAAGGTTAACTTAGCTATTACTATCTATATTATAAATACCCTAGAGGGTATTCTTAATATCCTTTATTAATATATATATATTACTCTATCTCCCCTTTTAAAGTACTTTTAAAGCCTTATTAATATATTATAAGAGCGCCTCCCTCCTATTATAAAGGATAAAGAAGAGGATAATAAGGAGGATACTCCTATTACTAATAGTAGTAATAGTAATAGGCCTAGTACCGCTACTAGTATAATATAACAGCCCTCTCTTATAACGCCCTTAGTAGTCTAGTTATATTAGGTATCTTTTCTTTTTTATTTATAATAATAGAAACTATTTCCCCTCTTATATAATATAAACTTTATACTTTAAGGTAATCCTACTTAAATCTTTCTAATATATTTAGTGTATTAATTAAGTCTTATTTATATAGCTATTAATTATAATTATAAGACTAACCCTTCTACTTTACTAAATATTAAGGTTTATTATAAGAGATTTTATAATTAAGAATAGCTTTAACTTCTTATTTATCTCTATTATTTATAAGCTCTACTTATATAACTTTTATAATACTCTTACTATTACCTTAATATAACTTTATAAGTAAGACGTGAAAGATATTATATATGTAAAAGGTATTAGGTAGTTATAACTTATATACCTAACTACTAATATAATTAAAGACCTTAAAAGGCCCTAGATAATATTATAATAGTTTTTTAATTACTTATATTAATCTAATATACTTTATATTTAATAAGATATAATTATTTATATTATATTATTTTTACTTTTACTATTTATTTATATACTCCGCTTATATAGCTTATACTTAATCTAAGTACTACTTTAAACCTTCCTTTTATTTTTAAAGTAATTTAACCCTTTCCCTTACTAATAGGACTTCTCCTAATAGTAGCTTTAAAAGTTCTATATCTAGCTTAGGTAAGTAGTTATAAAGCGCCTTATATAGAGGTAACCTAGTACTAGTATACTTTATATAATTATATATAAAATCTACTAAATAAAGTAACTCCGCCTAGTTATCTTATCTCTAGGTAGAATAGTAGTGTAGATACTACTTAAGCGTACTATTCTATCTTTCTATTTAACTATCTATTTAAGGGTAGAAAGTAGTATTAAACTTTCTTCTTATATTAGTATAATAATATATAACTACCTAGAAGCTACTTATAAATACTATCCCTTAATTACTAATAATATTTTCTAGCTAATTAAACCTTAAAAAGATTTTATAATATAATAGGTTAGTAATATTAATAGTATTAACTATCTTGATTATAGGTAAATACCTAGCTACCTTAATATAATAGTTTATAACTACTAAGATCGCGTTTTAAATACCGCCCTTTTATTTACTTAAAAGGAGATTTATAATAAAATCTATTATAATTTCTTAAAAAGGTCTTATAAATATTAGTAATAGTAATAGTATATTATAAATAGCGTACCTACGCGGCTTTATTAATTAGTAGGTTAAGTATTCTTATATATAATTATAAATATCTTATCCTATTAATTTTTAATAGAACTTCTACTTAATAAGCTCTTATATACGCTTTTATAAGTAGTAGCTAGTATAAGGGTTATTATAATAAAGCTTTAAGATTTCTTATCTAACTACTTTATTATTAGGTATAAAAACTACGCCGCCCTTATAAAGGACTTCTATCTTATCTATTAATAGAGATACGTTAGCGGCCTTTTTATAGCCTTAAGACTTTAATAATTATTTCTTATTATAAATATCCTTATCTCCCTTTTAGAGATATTAGAGTATTTTTTATATTAAGTTATTATACTTATTTTATACGCGCTCTATTATTAATATAGTTATAATATACCTTTTAAGTACTATTTAATTAATATTAAACTATCTTATAGTAGGGTTTAAGCTATTACCTACGCTACTCTATATTTTTAAGAGCGCGTTACTCTCCCCTATTTCTAGGATATAAGGCTTTCTAAGCCTTATCTCTAACCTTTTATATTATTTATAACTACGGGCCTTATTATCTTATAAACCTTTATAAATATTATATATATAATATTTATTAGAAGGAATATACCTAATATTCTTTAACTTATTTTATAATATTAATAGATAAATATCTTCTTTATCTATTATTAGTATATAATCTAATTACCTTAATAGGGCGTTAGCTAGGTTCTTAGTATTTATATAATAGTATATCTTAAAGTTATATATTATAAGCTTTATTACCTAATGTATTTATCTCTTTATTAATAATAATATTATCTAGAAATGCTTTAAGTTATTATAATTAATAGTTACTATAATTAGGTATAAGCTACCTTTTAAGAAGTACCTTTATACCTAGAACGCTTTAACTATTATAAGTAGTTCCTAGTTATAAGTCTTATATCTAGTTTCCGCTAAATATAACTTATAAGAGTAGAAGGTAATAGGATACTATTCTACTTCTACCCCTTTAACGCTAATTAGGAACTTTTATAATAAAATAATTATAATAGCTAGAATTAAAGTATTAGTCTCTAGTTAGATTTCTCTTATAAGGTTAAAATATATAAGTAATAGTACCTCTTAAAAGAGTTACTTTAACTACTTAAACGCTACTCTTATAATATTACTTAATATTAACTTTCTATTTTTAATATATAGATAATTATTTTTTAGATAGTCTATTAACGCCGCGGTTATAAAGGAATAGTACTTAATAAAATAATAATAGAAATTAATAAACTTTAAAAAGATCTAAATATCCTTAATACTCCTAGGTTCTAGCTATTCTATTATAGTATCTACTCTATATAGATTTATATATATACTATTACGGTTAATAATAAAGTTAAGGAATTCTACTTCTACTATTATAAATTTATATTTCTTTAAGCTAATATAAAGTTTAAATTTATAAAGATATTATAATACTACCTTTATAGCTCTAATATAAGACTTTTTATCCTAGGAGTAGATAAGAATATTATTTAAATAAATAATATATATAATATTAAGTAGTCCCGCTAGGGCTTTATTAATATATACTTAGAATAAGGTAGGTATATTAATAAGTTTAAAAGGTATAATTATATATTTAAAATAGCTATACCTTATATAAAATATAATCTTTTATTTATTATCCTTTCTTATTTATAAGTAATAGTATATATCTTTAAGATTTAACTTAGTTAAGTATTTAGTATTAATTAATCTTATTAATATTTTATTAATTAATAGAAGTAGATTGTAGTTCTTAATTATAATCTTATTAAGCGCCTTATAATTAATATATAAGTATAGTATTCTATCCTTTTTTAATATAAAAAGAATTAGTATACTTACTAGACTTATAAAATAATAAATCTATCTCTTTTCTAAAGCTTACTTAAAGTACTCCTTTAATACGCGTAACTCTTTCTTTAATAGGTTATAAAGTAGGTTAAAGGGAGGTTCCTTATTCTCTTTTATATTAATCGCGTAATTATAATATATATAGTCTAGTAATACCCTAGTATTCTTAGTTAAGAAGATATCTTAGAATTCCTAAAATTTTAAAGGGAGCTTAACTTTAAGTAGTAGGCTTTTATTACCTACTCTTAAGTATATTATAATAAATATAATGCTATTAAGCTACTCCTTTAAGGCTTTAGTAGTATTAAAGTACTCCTTAATATTACTTTTCTTAATAGGGAATTACTAGTTCTACGTAGGCTAATCTACTTAGGGATTTTATTCTTCTAATTATAGATACCTAAGGTAGAAGTTATAGTTAAGGTTTACTATTATATAAAACGCGCCCTTATAGTATTATATAATACTATCAGATTTAATAAGTTTAATTTCTCTTATATAGGAACTTAATAATAATATTAGGTTCTTAACTCTATTATATAAAGTATTCTTAGAGCTTAAGTCTATTTCCTAATCTTACTCCTTTATTAAGCGTACGTTAATATAATTAGTATCTACTTTAAAGTTAATTAATATACTAAAATCTCTTTATAAGCTCTTAAGCTCTATTTATATTATAATAATAAGTCGCTATATCCGCTTCTTCCCTTATATTATAATAGCGGATGTAATTATAATACTTAGGGGTTTTTTAAATTTAAGCCTCTCTTAGCTAGCTTATTACTAGATATCTTATTAGTTATAGGCTTATTAGTTATAGTACTTATAACTATTAATTTCGCGCTCTAGTAATCCTTAATTATATATCCCTTCTTTTAATAATTATAATACTTAATAGTAGAGAGGTTAGACTTAAGCCTTTAGGGAAGGTATAATAATACCCTAATACTACCCCGCCCTTCTTACTTTATATATAAGCTATTATCTCTTTACCCTTAGAAATTTCCTCTTCCTCTTTAAAGATATTAACCCCTAGTAGGAGTATTATCCCTTTAATCTTTACGTATAAGTAGTATTATATAAGGCTCTAATTAGGTTACTAATATAATAAGGGTATCCCTTATCTCTAGGATATTAAGTTATATTATAAGTTAATTATAAAGATCTTTATATAACTTATTTAAAAGGTTATTATAGAGTATATACTCTACTAATAGCTTAAGCTATCTTTCTAGCTTAATAAGGTAATTTATAAAGTTTATAATCTTTTAATATTCCTTTTACTTAGCTTCTAAGTAGCGCTTACTAGTTATTAGATATTAATTTTAAGGATCTTCTATTTAATTTATTAGGAAACTATTAAAGTATTTCTAGGACTATTTATCCTTTAGTATATCCTTTATATACTTATATTACGTGGCTTTAAGGTCTAGGGCTACATATTATAACGCGTATTAGATTTTTATAGAGTTATTAAGAAAATAAGTTATACTTATTTTAATTATATTAATTATATTATTAAATTATTCTTAATATTCTTATACTAACTTCCTATTATATATATATAGGTCCTACGGCCTATGAATATAAGTTTTATATTAAGGATACTTTAATTCTAATTCTTTTATTAATAATAGGTAATATTAATAACCCGCTTAAGCGGCGTTATTAATATATATTTCCTACTCTAACTCTTATAAATATTATTATAGATCTTATATCTACTACCTCTTAGAGACTTCTTCTTTAAGTTCTTATATCCTTTATAATAGTACTTCTTAGGTTTTAGGTAGTAGGGACTAGGTTTATACGCCTAGTAGCTACCCCTAGATAGTTAATTATAATTATAATATATCTATTATTAATTTATTAACTAATTCTTAAGACTTACTTTCTTTATAAGCTTAATCCCTTATATTTAGGCGGGTTATCTACGCTAGTTAACTAACCTTTTTACCTTACACTTATAATAACCCTTCTCCGCTTATCTTATTAATAGTCGGGCTACTACCCCTAAATAGGGTAGAGTAATTAGAATATAAGGGTACTACGTAATAATATAGCTATTAAGTATTATAAATAGTACGTATATATATATATATAGAACTCTTTATTTTTATTAATAGTAAGACTAATTACTACCCTTCCCTTTAAGGGGAATTCTCTCCTCTATATACTATAGGGAAAGGGGTAGCGCAGTACTACTACGTACTATAGACGCCACGTTAATAGTAGTACTATATTCCTAACTAGTCCTTATAATATAATAGTATTAGCTATATTATATATATATACTAATAGACTAATTTAAACTATTCTAATAGCGTTACCTACCTAGTAATAAGACGGATATTTCCCCCTATTCAGACCGATATTAGATATATAGGTAAGACGGATATTTTCCCCTATTTAGACTAATATTAGATACGTTAATAGGTAAGGTAAATAGTAGGGAGTATATTAGATATATTAGTAGGTAGGTAGCTAGCTTATATATGTAATAGTATTAGCTATATTATATATATATATCTATTCTAATAGCATTCTATACCTATTAATAAGACGGATATCACCCCCTATTTAGGCTAATATTAGACATGTTAGTAGGTAAGGTAAATAGTAGGGAGTATATTAGATATATTAGTAGGTAGATAGCCTATAAATACGATATTATTAGCTATATTATATATATATACTAATAGACCGATATAGATTATTCTAATAGCGTTATATATCTAGTAATAAGACGGATATTTCCTCCTATTTAGACCGATATTAGACACGTTAGTAGGTGACGTGAATAGTAGGATTTTTAGCCTATAAATGCGATAGCATTAGCTAATACACTAATAGACCGATTTAGACTATTCTAATAGCGTTACCTACCTAGTAATAAGACGGATATTTACCCCTATTTAGGCCGATATCAGACACGTTAGTAGGTGACGTGAATAGTAGGGAGTATATTAGTAGGTAGCCGGCCTATAAATACGATAGTATTAGCCTATAGACCTATATAGTAATATAGATTATTCTAACAGCGTTATATACCTAGTAATAAGACGAAAATTTCCCCTTATTTAGACTAATATTAGATACGTTAGTAGGTGATATAGTAGAATAGGTAATTTATAAATAATAATAGGATTTTTATTATTAATCTAATTATTCTAGCTATTAGCATATAAAATTTAGTAGATTATTCTAGCCGTTAGTATATAGAATTTAGTAAGTAAATTTATATATAATAATATATCTTTTAAACTACTATACTAATTTTTATAATTTTTAAACTTTTAAATAGCTATAGATATCTTATATAACTTTATTTAAGTAGAAAATATTATAGAGCGTAGGTATAGATATAGGTAGAATATAAAGAAATATTAGACTTTTAATATTCGCGCTAGTCTAGGAAAGGAATCTAGGGTACTTATTAACTAACTAATAAGCTACGATAAGCTTAGGGTCCTAAATTACATATATTCTATTATAGTAAAGAGATACTAGAGATTTAAGTATCCTATAACCTTCCTACCTACTATAGGAACCCCTTCTACTACTAAATCTAAGATACTCCTACCCCCTTCTTAGCTATTTTAGTAATAACCCCTATTAATTCTAGGACCCCCTATTAATTCTAGTACTCCCCCTATTAAATCTAGTACCCCGCTAATTCTAACTTTACTGAAATAAGTATAGGGCTAGGTCTAAGACTTGTTATAGTATCTTTAGTCCTTAGAGTATAAAACGTAAGTTATAGGTAGGAGCCTTTATAACTTTAATTATATTTTAAGTAGGGACTTTAAGGAGTTTTAAGGACTAGGAACTTAGATAGAGTAAGAGCTTTAAGGGAATAAGAACCTTATAGGAGTTAGGATTCTTAGGGAGTAAAGACTCTAAAAGTATAGAGAGCCTAGAAGTATAGGGAGCCTGGAAGTATAGGGAGCCTAGAAGTGTAAGGACTCTAGAAGTGTAGTATTACAACCCGTAACTCTAGGAGGTTGTCAGGGATCTATAGGTTAATCTCGTAGAGAGGAGTATTAAGGAGAAGGTAAGTAGGCTTTATATTAAACTAGTCTAATATAGAATTATATTTAGTATTTAAGAGATTAGTTTAATAGATAATATAAGTTAAATATAAAGCTCCTATTTAAAGGGAAAATAATACTATTTATATAAATATAAGAAAGTCTATATTTATATTAATTATTAGTACTTAACTTATATTAATTAGAGTAGTCTAGTTAATTAATTACTTAACTTATTATATTAAGGTATATTTAACTTTAATAAGCGCTTATAATATCTATTAAAGCTCGCGTATTAAGGGTATAATATTATCCCTCCTTCTTTAAACCTTTATCTTAAAGGTTAATTAAGTATTTATATTATCTTATCCTTAATAATATTATATTAAGTTATTAAATTAAGTTACTTATAAGGGAGTAGTTATAATAGTATTATATTTATAATATATAAAGTCTTAAAAGGAGTATTAAGTATCTTCTCTTTTATAGAGGTACGCGGAATATATTTAACTAGGAAAATAATATAAATTAGCTATACCTATTATTTATTTCTCTAATATTAATAAGGCTATAAAGAAGCTTAAGCGCGAAGAGGTAGAGATAGAAGTAGCTTAAGAAGCTATTAATAAAGCTACTTATTATAGTAATAAAATAGATTATTAAAAATAAATAAAATTAAAATATCTTTACTAATAAAAGTATCTTTTAAAAGAGTATAAATAATAGATATTTAATAAGGGTTTTAATAATATTAAAGAACTAGAATATTTAAAAGAACTAGAGAAGGCTAGTATATTAAAAAAGTACTTATTATCTATCCTACTTTTTTAGAGTTTAAAGGTTCTAGGTCTCTTTTACCTAGAGCTTTTAAGTAGATTACTTAAGGTCTATCTAGGTTTAATAATATTATTAAAGGAGCTCTTAATAGTTTATAAGATTTATAATTAATTCTTAGGTATTTTTTATATCCTTATATCATTTCTACTTTATTAAGTAACTTTAACCTTTTTATAATAGAATCTTTTTAACTTTAAATTTATTCTCTTCTTTTATTCTAAAATAGAAGGTTTCTTATAAGAGTATATTAGAGTCTACTAATTCTAATATAAAGATATAGAATACTAGGTAGATTTTAATATTAAGTAAAAGTTATAACTTATAATTAATAAGTCCTTTTTCCTTAATAACTAAAAATAATCTAACTTTAATATAATCTAGTTTCTTACTTAATCTTATACTCTTTAGATTTTTTATAAAGAGGTATACTTTATCCCCCTTCTTTAATTAAGGGCTATTTTTTTTCTTTTTATTAACTATTTCTTTTATAAATAAGTTTCTCTTATAGATTTTACCTTATATATCCTTATATAAGTACTTTATATTTAATATTAATATTAAAGCTTTCTTAGTATTTAATCTTTATCTTAGATCTAGGAATAGGTCTATATATCTTCTATAATTAGTAAAGAATAATAATAGCTTTATAATATTAAATCCTTTATTATTATAAGTTAATTATACTATTAAGAATAGTAAAACCTAGTTATTTTATCTTTTATTAATATAATACCTAAGATAGGTTTCTATTATTTAATTTATATATTCCATTTATCTATCTATTTATAAATAATATATAGTTAATATTTATAATCTAATTTTAATGGAGGTAATTAAAGTCTTCTAATAACTTGAGGTAAAGAGCTTATCTCTATTAGAGGTTATTAACTCTAGTATATTATAATCTCTAATAAGCTTATTTAATAAAATAAATCTAAGTAACTAATATTATAGGTTTCTTTATATAGAATTATAATAGTATACTTAGTAAGTTTATTAATAATTATTATAATAGAATTATACTTATTATTTATTATTAGGTATATAAAATAAGGTAGTTTTATAATAAAGTCTATTATAATATCCTTTTATAGTATATCTAGGACTTTAATAACTAAATTTATCTATACTTAATATATCTAATAGACTTATTCTACTAATAATATATATATTCCTTAATATATTATTTAATTAATACTTATAAGTTTAGTATAATACATATTCTCTAAATAAGTTCTATTATCTTAGAGACTTCTAGATATCCTAGTAAAGGATTATTATAATAATCTCTAATTACTTCTTTAACTACCTTAGGTAGTAAATATAGCTTTTACTTATATAATAATAGGTCTTAATTAGGTTATTATTTCCTAAGCTTACTAATTAAGGTATCCCTAATATATACTCCCTTTAAATTAGGAACTATATATATTATAACTTTAATAGTTATTATTAGGCTTCTACTTAGTACTAATAATCTATTGTTTTCTTATTTTAAGATAGGTTATAATATAATTAGACTAACTATTTTTTTAGTACTTAGTACTATTTTTTAGTATTAACCTGACTTGCTAAACTACTTACGGCTAGCTTATACCCTGTATAGGTTTAGTATTACATAATAATTATAAATTCAGTTCTAAATAGAATCAAGACGGATATTTCCCTCTATTCAGGCTGATATTAGATATATTAGTAGGTAAGGTAAATAGTAGGGTTTTTAGCCTATAAATACGATAGTATTAGCTAATATACTAATATACTAATATAGATTATTCTAATAGTATTATATACCTAGTAATAAGATAGATATTACCCCCTATTCTAACTGATATTAGATATATTAGTAGGTAAGGTAGTAGAATAGGTAATTTATAAATAATAATAGGATTTTTATTAATAATCTAATTATTCTAGCTATTAGCGTATAGAATTTAATAGGTAAATTTATTAATAACGATATATCTTTTAAACTACTATACTAATTTTTATAATTTTTAAAGTTTTAAATAGCTATAGATATATTGTATAACTTTATTTAAGTAGAAAATATTATTAAGGGTAGGTATATATATAGGTAGAATATAAAGAAATATTAGAGTTCTAATATTCGCGCTAGTCTAGGAAAGGAATCTAGGGTACTTATTAACTAATAGATAAGCTGTAATAAGCTTAGGGTTCTAAATCACAGATATTCTATTATAGTAAGAAGATATAATTACTATCTAATTTAAATAAGCTTATATAATATTATTAATTAATACTTAATAGGTTATTAATATATTAGTAAGATTAAATAGTATAACTAAGTACTTATAATATCTATATTAAGTCTTAAATATTATTTTTTATTTATTACCTTCTTTTATTTAAATTAAGTTATACGCTCCTCTAAGATCTAACTTTATAAAGATCTTTACCTTAGCTAGCTAATCTTATAACTTACTAATATTAAGTAGTAGGTAATAATTTTTAATTATTATATTATTTAACTTTTAGTAGTCTATATATAGTTATAATAATCTATCTTTCTTTTTTATAAAGAGTATTAGATACCCTATTAGTAATTTAGATTCTTAAATAAATCCCTTTTTTAGGTTCTTATTTAAATATTTATATAATACTAAGAGTTCCTTTTTAAATAATATATAAATAGGTCTAAATATTAGTTCCTTCCTTAATTTAAGTTTGATTTTATAATCTTAAGGTTAATATTTAGGTAGAGCTTTTATTATTATCTCTTTTATAAAGAGGTATTTCTATCTTTAATACTCTTATAAGATATTAGGAGTATTATTAATTACTTTAAGAACTTTAACTTATTAACCTTATAAACCTTTATTAATATCTATTAAATTAAATCCTTATTTTTTAAGGCTATTCTTATTTAAAATTAAGGTAATATATACTTTAACTATTTTTTAGTTTAATTTCTTATCTACTATTATCATCTATTAATATATAGAGTAGAATCTAGTAATATTATTAATTTACTTAAACTTAAGTACTTTTCTTCTTTAATTAATTATTAGGTTATACTTTTTTAATTAAGGTATACTTAAAATAATATAATAAATAGCTATCTTAATTATATTAAAGGATATTTCTATATAATAGTATTAAATTATAAATAGTAGTAAGGTTATCTTCTTAACTATACTTCCTAAGGGTCTTATTAATAAGGATAGGCCTTAATAATAGCAGAAAACGGCTTGGACGTACAGGTACTAGGCGGCGAAGCGTTTGAGAAACGCGTATAAGAGACGAGTAGAGGAGTAACAGGATAGCCTGATCCTAATCGGGGGCCTAATAGAGGCGGAGGTAGTAGAACTAGGGAGGAAGGGGAGAGTAGAGGACTACGCGTCAGGGTAGAGGTTACGGGGGCCTTTACCCTACTTATAGACTCAGCGAATATAATAATACTTGGATCACGACGTATAAACGATATTAGAGCTATAAATAGGCTAAATAGCCAGGCTATTATAATAATAACGGCCCTTAAGGCTATTAAAAACACGCGATTTAAGGACCTAAACGCGTCTAGATAGAAGATTTTAACAGCGGGCATTAGCCTAGTATAGGCATATATCGAGGAACTTGAACTAAAGGAGAGGAAAAATAAGGAAAGGGACTAGGAATATAACAAGCCTGGGACTACTAGTTAAGCTAGTACCCCGATAAGACAGGGCTCTCCACAGGGCTAATAGAGCTAGGGGAACCCCTTTATAAGGAACATGCTACCGCCCCCCCTACGGGGCCTACACGTGCCGACGCTAAAGGCGGTCGAGGCTAGGAGAGCACGACAGATACTCGTGGTACTAAAGGACGAGAAAGAGAGGGAAGCGGTAGCGGGGATAGTAGGTGAGAGGCTAGTTATAGTATTCTAGGCCACTAGTAATAAATATACGTCAGAGATTATAGCGGCGAATAGATTAAAGAGTAGGGATATACTACTATAAGTTACCTCGATAGAGGCGAGAGAAGTACTAGAAAGGGAGTAGTCGTAGGTAAATATGATATACTACTCCGTAGTAGTAGTAAAGAAATCATTCGGCGTAGTAGTACACGGAGTACGAATATCTATCTTTAATATAAAGGATTAATAGGCGATTAAGGAGAAAATCTAACGGGAGAATAGGGCCCTCTACCCTAACCTAGACGTAGTAGAAGGGAGATAGCTAACGAGTACGTATATACTTGGGAAGGTATACTCCTTACTCGTAGTAAGCGTCGCGTCGCTGGTAATAGCAGACGACCTGATTAGGAAGGGGATAGTAGAGGCGGGCGAGATGAAACTCGCGGAGCGGTATAAATAGAGGGCAAGGCTATTATAGTACTTTAAATGTCAGTTATACGGGCATATATACCGTAACTACCCTAATAATACCCGATACGCCGACTATAGCTAGGGCTATAGTACGGCGGAATATAGGGCGAAGGCTACGGACGCCCTGCGAGGGTATGCTACGTGTAAATAATAGGGCCACTCCTCCTAGTCTAACGAATACCCGGTAAGGGCTAGGGAGAGGTAACGCGCTAGATAGCTAGTCGCGAATAAGACCCTATTCTATAAGATAAGGCGAGAGCGAGTAATAGCGGCGATAGACGCTGAAGGATTTATAACTATAGGGATAAAGAAGAAGAGAAAGGCTATAACCGACTAGGTAACGTACGACACGCCTAGTAGTAGAGAGTAGCTAGGGCTTTAGAGACCCGGGTATAGGCTAGGGAGGCCGCCTGCCTTTAGAAGGCTTATAGTTAAGGAGCTAGGCCAGAAAATATTAGAGGTAAGGACGAGTAGTAGAAAGGAGCTGGCGGATAGCGTTAACGAGCTACTTATAGAAATAGTAGCGAATAGCGCTATTAACCTTACTAGGGAGGGCGAATAAGTCGACTAGGGAGAGATAGATATACGAGAAGTAAATAGCGGTACCTTAGATCCGGATATCTAGTACACTAACCCTAAAGATATTATAGTATAATATTAGAAGCGAAATAGGTATAATAATAACCCTACTAGAAGATAGGGTCATCTAGGAAATAGATATCTTAGCGATATAAGAACCCTACTATAACGCTAGGAACCGATCGTCTTATAACCCTAGCTCCGGGGCGTTCTTCCTAGCGTATAAAGCTAGGCGGGATATACGAACGTGCTTCTATATTAATAAGAGGCTTCAGGTAGATAGCTAGGAGGTAGAGTTCCCTATAAAGGATATTAGTACCTTGAAGCTCTAGCTCCCTACCTAGAAGGGTAAGGAATATCTAGCCCGCTTCCAGTTATATAATATATATAACCCGAGCCTATTACTAGTAATAAACGAGAACCCGTTAAGCCTACCGACTATAAGAGAGGAGGTTAGGCGACCTAGTAAGTACATCGTAGTAGGGGATTTTAACCTCTACTACCCTAACTGGAATAACCCGGGGCGGTTCTTATACCACCTAGAAGTAGACTAGCTAGCAGGAATTATAGCTAATAACGACATGAACCTAGCCTTACCGGATAGGATAGTTACTTAGAGGGCGAGGGGGTCTAAGAGCGCGATCGACCTAGTCTTCGCTACGCCTAGACTTCTCGACGTAGTATAGGTCTACTAGGTACGCCCTAAGCTATAGTTCGGCTCCGACCACCTTCCTATATATATAGAGCTCGACCTAAGAGTAGAGGAGTAGTAGAGCGCACTAAAGAGGTCGTGGAAGACGGCGGACCCTAAGGAAGTTAGGAAAGGGGCTTAGGCGCTGAGCCGGAAACTAGGTCTCTAACTACTAGAAACCACGAACTAAATAGATGACTACCTCTCGCGGTTATAATAGGGCCTGAAGGAGGTCGTAGACGAGACGGTCCCCTAGGCGAAGCCTAGGGGTAGGAGAAAGACCTTCTAGAACTCGAAATACCGATATACTACCGAGGATACTATAAGAAGTATAAAAGTATTCTAGAGGTATAGAGATACTACTACGGAGGGAGCTAAGAACGTAGCTATTAAGGAAAGGAATAGGGTACTAAGAATAGAGAAGGCGATCGACTTTAGAAGAAAGATTTATAATACTACTAAGTCTTGAAAGGGTATATAAGGCTTCGCTAAGTAGGCGAGGAACGATAGCTCGTCGCCACGGCCCCTCCCTAAGTTCCCCCCTCTAAGGAGGGGCGATAGGGAAGGGGTAGCCGAGACCTTTAAGGAGAAAGTAGAAGTCCTGCGGATGATATTCTTCCTACCCCCCTTATAAGCCGACCTAATAGATATCGATAGTATAGAATACCTACTACCGGTAGGTAATAGTAGTAATATTATAAGCGAGGAAGTCTTATAGGCTATCCGTAGGCTAAAATAAGATAAGGCCCCGGGGATTAATAGGATCCCGAATCGGTTCCTTAGGCTAATAGCGGACGGGCTCCTTAGGGAGCTTACTTATTTATTTAACGCGTGCTTCTACCTTAGCTACTACCTAAGGGAATTTAAGAAGGCTAATACGGTCGTCCTAAAGAAACCGAAGAAGGAGGACTATACGGTACCTAAGGCGTACCGTCTAATAGCGCTACTAAGTACCCTTAGAAAGGCCCTAGAATTAATAGTCGTAGGGCGACTTAGCGATTATACTAAAAGTCGAGGCCTCCTCCCGTAATAATAAATAGGGGCGCGAAGGAATAGATTAATAGAGATAGCGCTAGAGATAATTATAGACGCGGTATATATAGTATAAGACTGCGGTAGAGGTAATATAACTAGCCTCCTCTTACTAGATATTATAGGAGCCTTTAATAACGTCTCCTACCGGAGGCTTATCTATAACCTCCGGTATAAGGGGATCCCTCGCTATATTATAAGCTAGACGGAAAGTTTCCTAGCGGAAAGGTCCTCGTCTATTATAATTAGGGGGATGACGAGTAGGATAGAGCCGGTAGAGATAGGGATTCCCTAGGGGTCGCTAATCTCCCCTATCCTCTTCCTATTCTTTAACGCGCCACTTATTAAGGAGTATACGGCGGCTAAACTATAGTTATAAGTTAAAGGGTTTATAGATAATATCTACCTACTAGTATATAGGAAAACCACGGAAGGTAACTATAAGACCTTAGAACTAGTATACGAGATCTACCTTAAATGGGCTTTAACGTATAAGGCGAGTTTCGCCCCCTAGAAATATAAATTAGTCTACCTTACCCGTTACCCCCGTTACTTTAATATAAGTGCGGTTATTAACCTAGGGCATGCGATAATAAAGCTATAAACGGAGATCTAAGTCCTAGGACTATATATCGACGGTAAATTACGGTAGGGCCCGTACTTAAAGAGGGTATAAGCGAAACTCGCTACCTAGAGCCTCGCCCTATCTATAATAATGGTATTAACCTAGGGAGCTACCTTTAATAAGGTAAGGAAAGTATATAACGCGATAGTACGGCTAGTTATAACCTATACGTCCGCCTTATAATATATATTATAAGGACTAAGGGATACGAAGAAGACGTACGTAAGGAAGCTTAAAGTCATCTAAAATAACTACTTAAGACGCGTACTAGGGGTATATAAGGCTACCTTAACGCGAGTACTAGAGGTAGAGTCGGGGATAGCCCCTATATAACTAATACTAGATTACTTAATTCTCCGCCAGTATATATTAAAGGGGATCTACCTAGTAATAGTAATAGGGAATATACGTATCCGAAGGAAGCTAAACGCTAAGAGGGGGAGGAGGAGAGAGGTAGTGAAATCCCCCGCGGAAGAGAAGAACGAGTAGGCTCTACGCTCCCTACGCCTAGACGACGGGGGCGCGATCGTAACTAGGGAGGTAGCCCGCCCCCCCTAGAGAATCAAGAAGATAATATACTATTAGTGGAGGTCCTCCTAGGATACTATATAAGACGAATACTAGTCGGGACTAGGAGCTAGGGATCGCCCCCCCGCCCAGCTCGGGGGCCTGTAGACCGGTAGGAGGACCCTCTATAAGGGCCTTTAGAAGGCTGAGAGCTCCGTCCTTACGCAGATAAGGACGGGAAAGATCGGGCTAGCCGCCTTCTTATACTAGTATAAAGTCCCCGGCTATATATCCGTAAGCTACGGGTACGGCTAGCGTAGGCAGGATACGAAGTATATCCTTATCTATTACCCTAGGCTCTAGGACCGCCGCTAGGAGCTAAAGGATACCTTAGGCGCGGTAGACGCCTATAAGATGCTCGTAAACGCGGGGGGGGTAAAACGAGTAGCGAGATAGATAATCTAGACTAGGCTACTAGGCTAGTTCTTACTCGCAGCGAAGTAGCTATACTAGAGCCGACCTTAGATATAAATCTTTATTACTAGAGCGAATTTCGCTTTTATAATATATAAGCCGGCCTTAAGGAGCTAGACTAATATAGTAGTAAATACGACCGCCTATTATTATAAAGGACTAAATATAATATAAAGAGAAAACGGAATAGAAGTTATAGAGAAGGTAGGAAAGGTAAGGGTTTTTACCCGCGCCTATACTTGGTATAGGTATACGGTTTTCCCTACGAGTCGGCTACCGTCGTGGCGACTATAAAATACCTGCAGGCCCCTATAATTATCTTTTATTAGTTTAGATAGACGCGTGTATAATTTATAAATAACTATACTTCCTATTAATAGGTTTAACCTATTAGCTATTTATAAGTTATATAAATCCTTCTTCCTTTATATTAATAGGCCTATTAATTATATTAAGGATTTAGAGATAAAGTTTCTAAATACTCTAGAATCTATTATTATTATAGTCTTTTAATTATTTATTTTAACTAGTATATTTATATATATTATATACTCTATTAAGTATAACTATTATATTTTAGAGATTAGGATATTTATCTCCTTATACTTCCTTATAATATAAGGGATTACTCTTTTTCTAATTTAGGGAGAAATCTAGTAATTCTTTTTTATTATATATACTTCTTATATTTATTATAAAAATATATATACTATTCTATTAAGTAATACTTAGTAGTATCCCTATTATATTTAAGGTATTTATAGAGACTATTATACTACTATTAATTATAGTTTAGAAACTACTTATATAATTACTTTATTATTAAGTACTAGTTATAACTTAGATTATAGTAGCTTAATTAAGTACTTTTATATATATATATCCTAATTACCTTACCTAGATTTACTTTTATATACTAGTAGACTAGGTATATTATATTAGCGTAGGCTGTCTAATATATTACTCTATATTATAGATATTATAAGTTATTTCTAAATTCCTTTTATAGGAGTCTATCTAATACTTTCTCTTAATAGAATTTTATATTTTTCTTAAGTTTTATTTATAGATCTCTTAATATAGAGGTATAAGATTCTTTAAGGTTCTTCTCCTTACCCTTCTTAGGTTTATAATTAAGATCTTTCTAGTCTAAGTCTTTATTTTCTTAGCCTTACTTAGGATATTCCTTCTAAGTATAACTACTATTATTATTATTACTAGAATTAAGCTCTTTTAGTTATTCCTAAATATACTTAAGTCTACCTTTAATCTTATTAATATTCCTCTATTTCTTAGTAATCTCTTTTTATAATTTTTCTTATCTAGCTTTAAGTTCTTTAATACTTTTATCTAATTATAAATTAATAAGAGCTAGTAAATCCTTTATAATTATTTTTAATCTATTATTATTATATTTATCTTCTAGTTAATCCTTTAAAGGTTTAATTATCTTAATTAGTATTCTCTTTAATATATTTAGTTATAATCGCTTTATTATACTTTTTAACTTATAATCCTTAGTAATATAGCTTAATTTATTATAGCTATAATATTTTATTATTTTTCTATCCCTTTATTACTTCTTACCTCTAAGTTTCCCTTTCTTTTAAGTGAAGTCTAATTCTATTAATATAGGTCTATAAGGATTATATTATATATATTTCCTATTATAATATCCTTTAGAATAGATCCTAGCTCGTCTAAGTCTAGTAATACTACTATTATAGCGTAGCTTTATTATAAGCTTATAGAGTTAATTATTAATTCTTATTATAACTTTAATAAGTATGTTTAATATATTATATACTACTCTATCTTATATAAGTTCCTTCTTAATATTATCCTTTAATCCTCTTTAATATATTATTATAAGTATATTATTATCCTAATTAGTTCGCGTAGAGTATTATTAAAACTAAGTTAAATACTCTAATACTAATATAGCGAATACTTCGTAATGTAGTAGAAAGATATATTAGTAGAGAGGCGGAGAGCCTCTCTATAAGCTACTACGCTAAGCCTAATATAGTATAGCTAGTACGACTGTATCTATAAGAGCCTTTAGTAAGGCAACTATAATAAATACTAGTAAATAAATAATACTATCGCCCTAATAGCTTAAGATAGCTAGAAGGTAAGAAAGGATCTTAGTTTACCTAATTATATAATGCCTAATTAGAAACTATATATATTATTATAATCCTTAATTACGTTAATAGTATTCCTTATTAGTTCTCTTTCTAATATCTAGTAGTCTTCTTTAAGGCTGCTATTCTTCTATCTTACTAAGTATTTAACTAAATACTTATATCCCTAACATATCCGTTATTTATTAACTAGCCTATTAATTTCCTATTTATCCTAGCCGTTAATAATAATAGGAACTACTAGTTAGCGCCGCTTATATAGGTTATTAGTAGGATTAGTTACAGGCTCTAGGTATATAATAGAGATAATATTATAGATCTTTATATTATCTAGAAGGTTTAGTTAGTATATAAGCCGGCCTATATATTTAGTAATTTTAAAAGGCCTTATAAGTTATTATCTAATCTTCTTAGACTTAATTACTAGTATATTATAACTCTAATATAATTATAAATTAACTATATCCCCTACTCTAAAGAATATTAGTATATAATACGCGTTATAGTATTCTTTTATCTTAAGTAAGGTAAATATAATCACGTCCTTAGTATTAATATATACCGGGCGGTATTTATCTATAGAAGCTAGCCTCCTAGCGGGATTTATTTTCTCGGCGTTAGCGGGGTATATTATAATAAAGCCCTTATTATCGTAGGCTTCTATATAGTATACTAAGGTATTACAGGTATTAGCCTACCTATTAGCCTAGGTAAAGCCTTCTATAAATAGATTATTATTAAGGCGTAGTAAGTCTAGTACCTTATATATTTAAAATCTATATATAATCTAGGTTAGAGTTAGATTTATAGAGCTGTATTTAGTAGAATTATTTAGGGTAGATAATATCCTATATAATATTATAGGCTATTACCTAGGATTATTAAGAGCTATAATATAGTAGTGTAGTACTACTTTAGCTATCTAATTAGATTATTTAGATATACTATCTATTTATAGATACTAGCTAGTTAAGTATAATAGACTAACTTTTAGTAAGTAGAAGATTTATTTCTATATTTAGCCTATAAACTTCCTATCTTAGTCTAAAATAATTACCCTAGGAATACCCTAGTTAAGCTTAGCTAACTAATCTAGTAGCCTAATTACCTAGTCTTTACCTAACTATATAACTTTACTAGGAATAAAGCTAACTACCTTAGAAAATTTATTAGTAATTAATATAGTATATTTATACTAGTCTAGGACTAATACTAGTAGGGCTAGTACGAATTTAATTATAATTATATAAAATAGTCTTACTAGTAAGAAAATAGGTTAAAGGGATTTATATAATTTATACTATAGAGTCTAATTTAGCTAGTAATATAGGTAATACCTAATAAATTTATAAAGCTTTATAGCGAGGTTATATATATAGAGTCTATTAGTAAGGCGCTTATAAGTACGAGTATATCCTAGGTATCCTATTTTATTATAAGCTAGTTAGAATACTTCCTTCTTTATAGTAGAAGGTATATATAGCCGTAGGCCTTTATTATTATTATTAAAATATAATACCTAATTAATAATATAGTAAGGTAGTTTAGCTATATCCCTACCTAATAACTTATTTACCTAGATTATTATAATAACGCGTATCTATTAGAGTTTATTAAGGCCCTTAATAAGATATTAGTAAAACTCCAGACTTATTTCTATTAAACTAACTAGGAAAGCCTTTACTATTAGGGCGTCTAGACTAGAATTATTAGATAGGTAATATTTACGGCTAGTAAGATAGGATAGGGTATTAGGTATAATATTAAGTTTACTAGGTTTATAGCGAATATCTAATTAAAAATATTATAGATACTTAGAAGCGTAGATAAGGCGGAGGTTTAGCTTTTCTATTAAGGTAGTATTTAGACTTATCTAATAGGCTATTAATATAGCTATAGAATAGTTAAAATATATAATAGTTATAAGTTTAGCTACCTTAATTATATACCTAATCTTCTTTACTACTTATACTATACTAGTAACTTCTAACTTAGTTAGCTAATAGCGTGTCTTAGCATCTATTTAAACTAACCGCGTCGGTTCTATTTAGAACTAAATTTATAATTATTATATAACGCTAAACCTATACAGGGTATAAGCTAGCTGTAAGTAGTTTAGCGAGTCGGGTTAATACTAAAAAGTAGTACTAAGTACCGAAAAAACGGTTAGTCTATATCTATTAGAAGACGGCTAAGGAATAGAATAGGCTACTAAGACTTCTACCTAGGAGGGCTATTTCCTATAGAAGCCTCTAGTAAGATATAGTAGATATATACTCTAAAACTAAACTCCTTACTTATATTAAGGTCTATAAATAGTTACCTTAGCTTATTAAAATAATATAGTAGCGTTAGTAAGGTAAATAGCTTTTATAACTAATAGAAAGTATTAAGTTCTTTAAGTATTAACCTACCTAGGTAAGTATAATAAGCGAGCCTCTTATAAGTATTACCTTAAATACTATTAGTATTATAGCCCCGGAGTATTTTATTAAGGTATATCTTATATAGTTATAGGGGTTTTATAATTATAACGTAGTAGGTAATATATTACCTTAGGTACCCTATTAACCTAAGGTATTTCTTAAGAAGACTAAGTGTCTTAGGGAATATAAGGTTAGTATTATAACCTGTTTATCTTAAGGGTCGATAGGTCTAGGTAGATCTCGTAGAGCGGAGTATTAAGGACTAGATAAGTAGGCTTTATACTAGACTAGTCTAATATAGATATTATATTATATTTAGTATCTAGGAGATTACTAAGTTAATAATATAAGTTAAGTATAAAGCTCCTATCTAGATAGAAATCCACGCTATTTATATAGTTATAAGAAATCCTACTAAGAAGTATAATTTATATAGATTACTTTATAATCTATCTAATCTATAAGTAGCTTAGGTAGATCTACTAACTAATCTACTTAATTATAACGAGAAGTACTCTTACTAAGCGTATTACAAGGACCGTTAGGTTTACTTATAATATTAGGTCTCCCCCTTATTAGTTTTTATCCTAAAAGCTTATTATCTTTTTATTATACTACCTAATTAATACTATCTTCTCTTAATATACTATCGTCGTTAGTTAGCCGGTTCTATTAAATCCCCTATACTTATAATATATATATACTGTAACTATTTAAAAGCTAATCGTCCTGAGAAATATAAGGTAGGCGGCTCTTCTAACCGCTATATAGAGTACGCCCGTCTAGGATATACTTATAACCTTGCCCCGTTTTCTCCTATAAAATAGGCTCGTATCGAATAGCAGCGCGTATCTAAGTCTAAAGAACTTAGAGAGACTCTAGCGAGAGTAACTCGTCTTTATACTAAGGTAGAAGTACTAGAATAAAAGAAGTTAGAGATAGTAGAAGGAGAGTTAAAGAATATTAAGGAGGTAGAGGCGGATAAAAAGGTATAAGGCCTTAACCCCGACGACTTCCTCTTTAATATATCTTCTAAGCAAGTTAAAATCCCTGCGGATTTTAACTAGTCCGGTCTTATTAATATTAGTAGAATTAGTGTAAGAGGTTCTAGCAGTTCTTAAGGTTCTTAACTAGTTCCTAGGTACTCTTAGAATCCTTATAGCCTTTCTACTTGACGAGATAGGTCTAATCTCTCTATACTAGGATTTTCTTAGCCTTAAACTCGTCCTCTTCTTCTACTTTAAAGTAGAAGGTTTCTTATAAGGGTATACTTAGATCTACTAGTTCTAACTTAGAAATATAGAATACTAGGTATACTTTAATATTAGGTAGAAGGTTTAATTTATAATTAACTAGCCCCTTTATCTTTTAAATAGAAAATAGTCTGACCTTAATATAATCTAGTTTCTTACTTAGTTTCTTTATTTTAAAATCCTTTATAAGGAGGTAGACTTTATCCCCCTCTTATAACTAAGGATATATTTTTCTTTTCTTATTAATATACCTTATTATCTTATTATTTACCTCTTGGATTATACCTTATATATCCTTATATAATCGCTTTATCTCTAATATAAAGACTATTACTTTATTTATATTTAGGCTAGGCCTTAGGTCTAAGAATATATTTACTTATCTTCTATAATTTATAAAGAATAGAGATAGCTTTATTATATCAAACTACTTATTATTAAATACTAATTATATTATAAGTAGTAATAATACCTAATTATTCTATTTAATATTAATATAATATCTAAGGTATATCTCTATTATTTAATTAGTCTATTCTATCTATCTATCTATCTACGAGTAGTAAGCTATTAATATTTATAGCTTTATCCTAATTACTAATATTAATATCTTCTAATAGTTTAATATAAAAAGCTTGTCTCTATTAGATATAATAGACTCGGGTATACTATAATCTCTTACAAGCCTATTAAGGAGAATTAACCCTAACTACTTAGTAGTATAAGTCTCTTTAAATAGTATTATTATTATATACTTTATTAGTTTATTTATAATAACTATTATTAAGTTATAGACCTCCTTTATAGTTAGGTCTCCTAACTTAGGTAGCTTTACTACGAAGTCTATTATAATATCTTTTCATAGTGAATCTAGTACCGGTATAAAATGAATTTGCCTATATCTTATATAGCGTGCTAATTTATTCTATTAGTACTAGATATACTCCTTAATATATTTTTTAACTTTTACTCGTAACCCTAGTATAGCGTATATCCTTCTAATAAATTTAACTGTTTTAATAACTCCTAGATATCCTTATAGTAGGTTATCGTAGTAATCCCGTACTACTTCTTTAGTACATGATTCTAGTAAGTAAAGCTTGTCCTTGTACTTTAAGAATTCATCTCCTAGTTACTAACTCCTTAACTCTTTTACTAGGTTATTAGTCTTATATCCCTTTTAGATAATATCTAAAATACTAGGGACTTGAATATATATAGTTACTACTAAAGTCTACGCTAGTATAAGTAATTCATTATCCTCTTAATTTAGGATTGATTTTACTATCACATTCTTAGTTCCTATATAGTCTAACCTTCTACTAAGGGCGTCTACTTAACTATTATCTTTTCTAGGTATATATACTATTTTGAATTTATACTACCTAAGTAATTCTAACTAATGAACTTGTTATTAATTTAACTCCTTTATTATAGTAAAGTTAACTAGATTCTTATAGTCTATTATAATAGTTAAGTCTAAATAACTTTTAGTATATACTCGCTAATATTATAATACGTATATTATAATAAGTAGCTCCTTATTATATATATTATAATTCTATTCTACTAGTATTATTTTTCTAGAAAAATAGGCTATCAGGTACTATTTCCCTTTTATTATTTGATATAAGCAAGCTCCTATTACTAGATCCGAGGCGTTAGTCTCTATCCGTGCCGGTTTATTAGCTTAGAAGGTTATAAGTACTAGTAGATCTATATAGGATTACTTTAAGATCTTAAATACTTTCTTTTAAGCTATATCCTACTTAAACCCTATATCTTTCTTTATAATATCGGTTAAAGGGATAGCTTTCTTGAAATAGTCTTAAATAAATCTGCGATTAAAGTTTATAAATCTAAGGAAACTTTAAACTTCTTTAATATCCGTAGGTACTAGCTATTCAAGTATTACCTTAAACTTCTTAGGGCTTATTTAAATGCCTTTTATACTAACTATAAATCCTAGGAATTCTACCAATTCCTTATAAAATTCGTATTTATCTAGGTTAAGGAATAGTTTAGTACTTATAAAGCATAATAAAACTTCTTATACGTGCTAGATATAAGTATCCTCTTCCTTAGAGTATATTAAAATATTATTAAGGTAAGCAATTATTATTTAATCCAAGTATACCCTTAATATATTATTGATTAATACTTAGTAGGTTACTAGTACGTTAGTAAGTCTAAATAGTATTACTAGATATTTATAGTAATTATAGCATATTTAAAATACTATTTTCTATTCTTTACCTTCTTTTATCTAAATTAAATTATAAGCTCCCTGAAGGTCTAGCTTAGTAAATACTTTTACCTTGCTAAGCTAATCCTATAACTCGCTAATATTTAGTAAAGGGTACCTGTTCTTAATTATTATATTATTTAACTTTTAATAGTTAATATATAACCTTAGTTTCCCATCCTTCTTTAGTATAAAGAGGATTAGATATCCTGCTAGTAATTTAGATTCTTGAATAAATCCCTTTTTAAGGTTCTCCTCGATATACCCGCGAAGTACTAAGAGTTCCTTTTCTAAAAGTATATATATTAGTTTAAATATCGGCTCTCTACTAGGTTTAAGTTCAATCTTATAATCTTATAGTTAATACCTAGGTAATACCTTTATAGTTATCTCTTCCTTAAAAAGCTACTTCCACTTTTTATACTAATAAGGGATTATAAAAGGTTTGTCTTTCCCTTTAATTTCTCTGACTTATTTACTTAGCTAACCCTTGCTAATATATATTAAGTCAGACCCTTTCTTCTAAAGGTTATCCTTTTTCTTTAAAGTTAAGGCTATATACGCCTTAACTAGTCTACGGTTCTACTTCTTATTTATTATTATCTACTATTAATATATAAGTTAGATCCTAGTAACGTCTCTAGTTTACTAAAATATAAGTACTCCTTCTTACTAATCTATAACGGGATTATATTCCTTTAATTAAGGTATTCCTAGAATAATATAATATATAGCTATTATAATAATATTAAAGGAAAGCTCCTTATAATAGTATTAAATAATAATAGGTAGTAAGGTTATCTCCTTATCTACTCTCTCTAATAGCTTTAGTCCGTCGACTCCCTGTAAATTATACTAATACTTCTTCCTACAAGTAGGTAGGCCCGTTAACTGTACTATTTCTTGAGAGATAAAGTTTCTAGTTAATCTAGAATCTATTATTATAATAGTCCTTTAACCGTTAATATTTACCGGTATATTTATATATATATTATACTAAGATATATACAAGTCCTATATAAGGGTTAATATATTTATCTCCTTATACTTCCCCTTAGTATAAGGGATTACTCTTTTCCTAATATTAGGAGGAATCTAGTAAGCTTCTTTTATCGTATATACTTTTCATATATATCGTGAAAGTATACGTACTAATCTATTAGATAATACTCTCTAGTATTCTTGTTATATTTGAAATATATATGAAGTATACTATACTACCTCTAGTTATAGCCTAGGAACCACTTCCTTGATCTTTTAGTCCTAAGGTACTAATAGTAATCTATTGCTTTATATTCTTTCTAGTCCTTATATCTATATATAGGAACTACTACTATATTACCTAGTTATATCTTTATTATATAATAATACTAGTAATAGTATTCTATATATACCGTCTAATATATAATACTATATTCTAGATGGTTTAGATTATTATAATACTCGGTTATTAGTAATATATTACTGTACTTTGTTCTATACTCTTCGAGCTTGGATTTTCCTTTCGAGTCTTTCTATATTTCTTCTTCTTAATCCTTAGATACTAAGGCATAAGGTTCGGATTCATCTAGAGATTTAACCGATTCGTCGGCTACTAAATTACTCTATCCTGAATCATCCGTCTCTATTCCTTGTCCTTGCTTATACTTTTCTTTATAAGCCTTATAATTATCTTCTACCTTAAGTACTTATATTCTACTTTAGATCTCTTTAAGACGTCTATTAATTTATTTAATATTCCGGCTTCTCTTTATAACTTCTTCCTGAAGCTTATAATAATATTATTAAGTCTCCTAGATATTCACTTATAATAGATTAAAATAGTCGAGTAAATCTATTATAATTACGTCGATCTCTTTATTACTAAACTCTAGTTCAAGTAGATCTTCTATAGGTCCGTTATTCTTGATAGGTACCTTTTCTAGTACATTGAGCTGCGGTCGTTATATTATATTTTTTAACCTATACTCTCTAGCTATATAGCCCGGCTTGCTATAGTTATAATAAGTAATTACTTTCTTACCCCTACTTTACTACTTCTTACCTCTAAAAACCCCCTTCTTTACTTTCTTTATAAAGTCAAGCTCTATTAGTATAAGTCCGTAAGGATCTCTCTCCTTATAAGTTAGTCGGTAGGGTTTTACGAAATACCCTAATTATCTAAATCCTCTAGTACCTCTATTATACCATTTCTCTATTATTTATTTAAATAATTTATTATTAATATTAATAGCTTCCTTTATAAGATCATCCAGGGTATCTAGGACTATCCAGTCCTTATAAGTTCATCTTTAATATTATCCTTTAGTCCTTGATAATATATTATTATAAGCGTATTATTATCCCAGTCTATCTATACTAAGTACTATTAAAACTAAGTGGAGTACTTTATAACTAACTTCTTTTATATTAGATATTAAGTAATACGTGTTACTACTTTATTCTTATTTAATAGTCTAAAGACTCTTTAAATCTCTACCTTAAAATTAGTAAAGCTTTTAAACTATATCTTGATATTATCGTTATTATTATTATTATCTTTATACTTCTTCTAGAATAGTCTAATCTATTTCTATATATATCCTCGTATATAAGTAATTATAAAGGTGGTTTATTTCTTAACTAGAAGTTCTATTTCCTAAAAGGTAATATATAATTTAAGTTATATAAGCTAATCTTCAAGTTTATCTCTATCTCTATAATAGAGGTCTAGTTATATAACTTTAACTGATCTTTTATTCGTGTCGTCTATTATTAAACGTTATTAGCTGACTTGACTTAGGGTAGGTTCTCGTCCTAAGGTACTTATCTTGAGGGTACTTAAAGTATTATAACCCGTTTATCCCGAGGGTTAATAGGTCTAGGTAGATCTCGTAGAGCGGAGTATTAAGGACTAGATAAGCAGGCTTTATACTAGACTAGTCTAATATAGATATTATATTATATTTAATATCTAGGAGATTACTAAGTTAATAATATAAGTTAAGTACGAAGCTCCTATCTAGATAGAAATCCACGCTATCTATATAGTTATAGGAAATCCTACTAAGAAGTATAGTTTATATAGATTACTCTATAATCTATCTAATCTATAAGTGGCTCAGGTAGATCTACTAACTAATCCACTTAATTATAACGAGAAGTACTCTCACTAAGCGTACTACAAGGACCGTTAGGTTCGCTTGTAACAGTTAGTAATAGCTATAAGCTTTTCTACTATAGTAGTTAGGCCTAAGGTATTAACTCGTTAACCTAGTAAATATATAGACGGGTATCCTAGGAATAACTTTTTTAGTAAAAGGTATATATTTATTTCTAATAGAGTCTAGAAGACCTTATTAAGGTAAGCTATATATTCCTTAAGGGAATTAGAGAAAATAATATTATTATTAATATATATATAGTAGAAATATTAAAACGGCTGTAGGATCCTATTAATTATTCTCTATATATACGCCGGCGAATTTTAGTATCTTATAACTAGGACGTTAAATAACTCTTATCTATAGTAGCTTACTACTATTAATTAGTACTAGTATTTTTAATTAACCTACTATTAGTAGAAGAAGCTTATAGTATCTATTATAGTAATATAAGTTACTCCCTTAAGAGTAGTAAGGATTTTAGATTAGGATAGTACTAGATATATATCCGGTATAGTAATTTTATTTAATACTCTAATATCTACTATTATATAGCCCTTTTTACCCGCCTCGCTACTTTTCTAGATAATAAAATATAGGAATAAGAATAGGATTACCTCGCTTATCTATTTTATATAGCCTTAGTTATAAAGTTTATTAAATACCTTATTAATAACTTCTTTATCTACCTTCCTAAGTAGGTAAACTTAGGCCTAGCCTAGTTTATAAAGCTCTTACTAGTTATTAACTAATAGGATATCTATCTATTAGGACTTAGGTATATACTTGATATTCCCTATATCCTATTATAAGCTAGGGTATTTATTTACTATTTATATTTATATTTATATCTTATACTCTACTATCTAGCTACTTAGAGCTAATAAGGGCGGTCTATATCTAGCTTACTAGAGGAAACTATAATCTATAAAAGAAAACCTTATCTCCTATCCTATTTACTATTATACTTCTAGATCTCTAGATACTATATACTACTCTATCCTATACTCTTTATACTATCTTATCTCTCCTTTTACTAGGGTTACCTACCCCTCTACCTTTTAGTTAGAGCCTATCTACCCCTATATAGCCCCTTAAGTTATTCCCTTACTAGTATAAACTAGCTAAGTATACCTTATTAAATAACCTACCTAATTACTACCTTTAACCCCTTTAAGGTTAATACTATCTAATAGAAGTTATCTAACCCCGCCCTTTAAAGTATCCGCCTCCTCCCTTCTATATAGTTAAGGTAGAATATAAGTATATACTTAATATCTTAATACTTTTATCTATATTTATAACTAGTACTATTAACCCCTAGTACCCTTCTTTTATATAAGAAGGCGCGTAGTCCTATCTTCTTTATATATAATTAGATACCTACGGAGCTCTTAGCCTTAAAAAGCCTTATATAAAGACTAACTCTTATCTCTTAAATCTTACCCCTTTATACTACTATCTTAGTATAGCTAGGGATACCTTCTTAATATCCTTACTACCTCTCTTTCTACTTCTTCTTTACCTACCTCCTAATTTCTTTAGGGGTAAGCTAGGCTATTATCCTAGCGTCCCCTCCCTCTACTACTACTTCTCCTCTACTAGAGTCTTTATAATCCTTTTCTCCTTCCCCTTTTTCCTTTTAACTTATAGTAGATCCTTATATTCCCTTCCTTAGTTAGTAGGTAAATCCCCCGCGCCGCTAGTATATATAATACTAACTAGTTAAGGCCTATTCTTATTAATAGGACCCCTAATTCTACCTTTAATATTTATATACTAGTTACCTTAAAGGCCCTAAATACTATCTTTAAGTACCTATTTTATATAGTTTCTAGTATTATAATATTAGCCTTCCTTACCTTTAATATCCCCTTTAAGTTATATTATATCTCCGTTATATAAGTTATTACTAGCTAGATCATAATATTATAAACCTATCTTACCCTATTAAGTATAATACCTTATATTAAGCCGGTAATAATTAATAGGGCTAGCTTTTATATCTCTATCCTTAATCTTACCCTATTAATATATAGGCCCTACCTTAGTTTACTATTAATATAAAGTCTAAGGACTCTTATTAATATTTCTAAATATACTACTACTACTTTAAGGTCTATTATCGCCTTTATATTAAACCTCTTTAAGCTCCTTAATAGGTAGACTAACTTATACTTATAAGGGGTAAAGGTTACCTTATATATATTTACCTAATAAAGGTATACCTTATATACCTTTACTAAGATCTTATAATTCTCCTTAATACTTTTACTATATACTATTAGGTAGATATTATTAATAAAGCCTTTAGTTTATATCTAGAGTTTTATCTTTATATACTCTTTTATAAGCGGGGAGTTAAAAAATAGAAATAAAATAGGGAATATTAGGGATCCCTAAGGGATCCTAGTTTCTATTATCTCTATCTTATTTATCTCCTAGCCTAGTATAATTACTATAACCCTTTCTATTAGGAAGCTTTATACCTATTATATAATAAGGGTTAAGACCCCTTTCTTCTTTAAGTTATATAATAACCTCTTATAAGAGATATTATTAAAGGCCCTTATAATATCTAGTAATAGTATACTTACTATATTAGACTTACTATAGTTTTATATTATATATACTACCTCTATTATTATCTTAAGGGATATTACTATTAATCTTCCCTTCCTTACCTCTATTTACTACTAAGGTAGTAGTTTATACTCCTTTATAAGGTCGCCTAGCTTCTTTATTATAACCGCCTTTAGCGCCTTCCCTAAGGTATTAAGAAGGATAATTAGATAGTATAACTTTAATTTAAAGTAATCCTCTTTCTTTAACTTCTTTAAGATAATTATATTAGCCTTCTTAAACTTTATTAAGTAGTATCTAACCCTTAAGTAAGCTTAAAATAGGTATATAAAACTAAGTAGTAGCTCCCTCTCTACTATTCTTAAGAATCTATTTAAGATCCTATCTATCTTTAGTACTTTATTCTACTTTAGCCTATTAATTACTTTATAAACTTCCTCCTTAATAACCCTTATATTTATTATTAGGGGTATCTTATACTAAAATCCTTAAATATTATTTAAATCTACCCTTAAAGGTAGGGGGAAGAAGGTCCCTTAGAGGATCTTTACCTTCTTTTAAAATAACTCCGCCTTAAGGCCTCTCCTATCCTTCTTAAGGGTAGGGAACTTTAAGAGTTTCTAAGGTAGTATACTTCTCTCTTAGCCCTATTTAGCTAGTTTCTAGAGTCTATTAATTAATTAGGACGCCTTATATACTCCCTCCTTAAAATAAAGTGCCTTTACCTTCTTTAATACCCTCCCTTTAATCTTCTAAGCCTCTTATTATACCTCTAGACTCCTCTAACTTCTCTTATAATTATAATCTACCCTAAGCTTTAGTACCATCTTTATAGCCTTTATATAGTTTAGGTTTTAAAAGGACTTTACCTCTAAAGAGGGCTTTACCTATAATACTACCTTTTTTATAATTTCCGCTAGGCCTTAGAGTATATTAGCTAGGTAGCTATCTATTTACCCCTTAATTATTAGCTCCTTATCTAGTAGTAAGTATTAAAGGGCGCCCGCTCGCCTCTTTATCTCTATTAAGTCTACTATCTTTTATACCCTTTATAAATATAAGATTACCTCCTCTACCTTAAGGCTAACTTTAATATATATTAGGATATAATTAGACTTATAATAGAGGTCTAGCCTAATATAATATTTTAATAGTATTTACTTAATAGCCTCTATTATAAATACTAGATTAATAGTACTTTCTACTTTCCTTACCTTCTAGGTTATTATATCCTTTAATAGGGTAAGCTCTATTCCCCTTTCTTTTATAATATATATATCTACCCCTATTATTCTAGTTTAAGTAATAGAGGTTAAAGTCTCCTATTAATATATATCCCCTAGGCTAACCTAGCTACTCCTTTACCCTTAATAGTATAAAGGGGCTATCTATTAAGGTCTTAAACTCTAGGCTAGGGTTATATATATTATATATCTAGAGACGCGTTAATACTCCCCCTTCTTTTCTTATAACTTATATTCCTAGGGAGTATAGGTCCCTTAATATAAATTTAACTTCCTATTTATTAATATTCTAGTACTTATTTATAAAGAAATATATCCTTATATCCCTCCCTATCTTATATACTAGGTAGATTACTCCTCTACTTAGGTTATATATTAAACCCGTCCTCTTTATATATAATAATTCCTAGATAGTTAAGATATCTATCTATTATACCTCTTTATCTTCTAATAGTACTATTATTATTATAGTCTACTCCCTTTATATATTATATTATAATAGTTTTATTATCTTTTATACCCTTATAAGGATCCCTATTAAATATCCCTTATAACCTCTACTCCCTTTATACTTAGGGCCTCTTATATTAGTATTTCCTTTAATATCTATTAGCTTATCTTTATTACTTAGAGAGTAATTAGCCTTCCTAGCCTATTTTATAATATTACTACTAGCGGTAATATAATTCCCCTTTCCTTTATATCCCCCTAGGGACCCGTTTATATTACGACCTTACTAAGGTCTTTAAACCTTAATATAGGCTTCCTCTTTTTCTTTACTACTACTATTATCTACTCCCCTTAGGGCTACTTCTAGGTATCCTATTACCTATTTCCCCTTATAAAGCTCTTATATAACTTCTTATTTTCTACTATTTTCTAATAGAGCTTATTTAGTTCCCTTACCTTAATTATATACCCTTACTCCTAGGCTATATAGCCGTTCTTCTTATAATTATTATACCTCTTAACCTCCCCTTCTTTTACCTTATACTCCCTTAAGTTATACCCGCTAGTATAGATCCTATATTATATTAAGCTCTTATAATATCCTATTATATACCTATACTACTAGTAGTTAAAATATTATATTATAACCCTATTCCTCTCCTACCTCTTATACTCTAAGAGGTTATACCCCTCTACTAAGCCCTTTTTAATTACTTTATCTACTATCTCTAGTATAAGGAGCTCTAATAGTAGTAAGGCCCTCTCCTTTACTACCTCTCCCTCTCTCCTCTCCCGTATAACTACTTATAACTAGGCTACCCTTATAATCTTTAGCCCTAGGAGGTTCTTTTTATTCTACTAGAATATTATCTCTTTAATCTCTTCTTATTTTAATATATCTACTACCTTCTTTAGTACCTTATATATTATAATTAGGAAGGTTTATCTTAGTACCCTTATTAACTTATATACCTTCCTTATCTAGTTATTATTCTCCTCTAGCTCCTCCCTTACCTCTATCTCTATTATAAATAGTATTAGGTTACCTCTAATTAGGTACCTTACTACTATAATCTCCTATATCCTTAGGAATATAATTATCCTAAATCTCTTAATTAGCTACTCCCTAGTAAGCGCCCTTACTACCTCCCTCTTAATTCTATTATTAATCTAGATTATTAAGGTCCTAGCCTTCTTATTATTTATTACTCTAGATCCCTTCCTTATAATATTACTTATTAGCGCTATAATAAATATCCCTCTAGGGCTTATATTACCTATTCCTATATTTATTAGGCTCTAGCTAGCTATCTACGCCTAGCTCCTTCTACCCCCTTATATCTTCCCCCCTTAAGACTATTCTTCTACTACCCTCTTAAACTTATATACCTCCTTAAGCTATTAATCTACCTTTATAATAAACTCCTTTATATATTTAAGCCCTACCCCTACTATCCTTCCTATCTTACGCGTTATTCCGCCCTTTAACGCGTCTTATATAGCTATAATAGCTTCTAGGGCCTTTACTAATATCCTCCTAACGCGTATTCCCTTATCTTCTAATTCTTTCCCCCCTATTAGGCTCCCTAGCCCCCGTAAGGGTATCTCCCCTCTACTCCCTAGTCTACCGCCTCTACTACTACTACTACTACTTATAACTCCTCCCCTAATACTATATCCTAATATTAGGACTCGTCTTACCGTACGTCTAAGTAAATTTATTAAGGTCTTATAACTCGTATATTAATTATATTAGTAGTAGGATTTTTATTTATCTACTATTAAACCTAATAAGGCCCTTAATTAGGGGGTACTATATATTATTACTCTAGTAGGGTAGGTAACCTTAGCTTCTAAAGGCTTATAAAGTAGTACTATAAAGGTAGTAGTAGCTATTACTAGTTATTATAGATTTACCTTAACCTTATTAGTAGATTTTTTAGGCGGTTAGGCCGTAAGGTTACTATAGAAGGCTTCTACTAGAAAGTATCTTATAGCCTTATACTTAGTAACTTAGCCTAGTTTAATATTTTATAGAAGCTTAACTTTATTCTCTATATTATTATAAATAATAATATAAGATATATTATAGTTTATAATATAAGTGTAGATAGAAAGCTTATTAAGTTTCTTAGATTTAAATATAAATTTATAGTCCTAAGGTAAGGCTAGGGAATAGTAATAAGGTCTAGAGATTAGGACTTATCTATTTATATAAGGGGTAATAACTATTACCTTTTAATTATAAATAGTAGTATTTATCTAACTTCCTTTACTAGAGACGTTAATTAGGATAATTAGGCCTTAGTATAATTAAATTATTAGGGTATTTTAATTAAGATTAATTACTATACCCTTAGACTTAAGGATATTAACTCTAATAAGCGTATTAGCTAATAAATTATTAATAATATATAGCTCTCTCTTAACTAGTACCGTACTATCCTAGCTAGGAAAATATATCTTAATTTAAGTATATTTACTAGTATTATATCTTCTATCTCTAATTCCTTTAATATTAATAGGCGTGGGTATTCTAACTACTTTTACCTCTAGGGTATACTTTAGTAGGAATTTATAATTAATTAGACTTATTATATATCTAGTTTTAATATATAGCTTTTAATATTAACCCTCTGCTATAAGGCTAACTAAGACTATTATAAAATAGTAGCCTTGAAAGGCATAGCCTTTAGAATAAGTATTAGTAGATATACTCCTAATAATTTTACCTACTTATAGAAGGCTTCCCGCCTAGGCGGTATTAGATAATATCGAGGCTATTAAGGCCCTTATTTTAGTATAGCCCTAACGTATATACTTATATAGGGAATTATTTAAGGTAAATTTAAAATAGTAGCGGTAATATCTAAAGCCTTTTATAGGTACTACCTTTAAGGTAGCTAGGAAATATACCTCTACTATATCTTTACCTTCTTAGCTATTATAGTTATTTACCTAATCTAGGTTTTAAAACCTAGTATCCTTCTAGCTTTCCTAATAACCTCCCTAATCCTCCTATCTTATCTATTCCGCCTAGTAGAAGGCTTCCTTATATACCTTATACTTAGCCTATTTATTATATCCCTTAGGCTCTACCCTAGTTTAGTAGGCCTACGGCCGTTATTAATAGGCGTTTTAATTATTACTTAAAGTATTTAAAAATAGGCGTCTTAGGTTTTAAGTCTAGTACTAACTCTACCTAGGTAACCCGCTTATATTTCCGCTAGTAATTTATAGTAGCTAATATAGACTAGGGATTTAGGGCTAGTTAAATACCTAAGGTATCTATTAAGTCTATTATAGATTATTATTAATATTATTCTAGTAGTTATTATAAGGTATAAATAGCTAGGTATAATTTAGGTTATTATAGTACTATCTCTAACTAGTACTACTAAAATTAAAGCTATTATTATAAGATAAAATAGAAGTATACTAACCTAATTAAGGATCTTAATTATAATAATTATTATAGTAAGATTCTAGTTATCTTACCTTGTAAAGGCCCTTATTCTTATAGATATTAAATTAGATATTTTTCTTATATCTTAACTCCTCTAGTAAGGCGGGAATTATAGATAAACTTATTAGAATTAAAAGATTATAATATAGCTAGCTATTAAGGTATCTATATATAAGGAGGACTTAGGCTAATTTAATTATAGCTATATTTATATTTTTACTATTTAAGATAATACTAGATATATAGTCTACTAGATCCTATTAATTACGGGTATCTTTAATAGTATAGTGAATTACCTTAAGGAGGCTAAGCGACCTATCTAATAAGTCTTAGAAATACTCCTAAAGTATATTATACTACTTAATAACGCTATTTAAGTTATTTTATAGGCTAACCTAGCTAATATAAGTAAATTAGTTAGTAAACTAATTATCTACCTTTCTTAAGAGGTATAAGTTAAGGTTCTATTATAAGATAGTAGTATTTATAATTATAGCCTTTACCTAGAGGTAGTTAGTAAAACTAAATATATTATAATAAATATTATAATTATCTTTAACTTTAGTTAGTAGTATATTAGGATTTAGATTAAAATACCTAATATCTCTTAGGTGAAATTATAGGTTACTACTAGCTATACTACCTCTTATAGTAGGTTATAAGGTAGGTACTAGTCCGCCTATTTTATTAATTAGTATCTAGAAGAGATTTAATATTATATTAAGTTATTTAGCTATAAAGCCTCTTATAAACTAGGCTATAAGCTAGGTATTTCTAGTATTTTAGCTTCTATTATTTACTATTCTTAAAGTATTTAGTAACTAGGGTCTAATTAGCTAATTATAGATTACCTCCTTAGCTAAGATTACCCTAATTATAGTATTATCCTTACTAGTAGAGTTAGAGGGAGTAACTATAAACTCTAGTAGAGGTGTACCTATTAATAAAGAAGATTATAACTAATCTTTATAAGGCGCGGGAGGTTATTATAAAAGCCGCCTTAAATCCCTAATCTAATAGTACTAATAGAACTTAGTAAGTAAGGTATAGAATAAGGAATAGTTAATTACCTAGTCTAAAGGGTATAATAGTTTAAGCTCCCCTAGATTAATAAGATTAATAAATATAGACCTAGAATATATATATTCTTAAAGCTAACTAGTTAGCCTAGGTAGCCTTAAGTTTCTTAATATAATTAGGGAGATAAGATAATAATTAATATTATTAATAGTACTAGTATATATATACCTAGTAGTAGAGAAATTAAAAAGCTAGAAAGTAAGGATAATTATATCCCTATTAATAAAAGCTAGTTTAATAATACTATTAAAAAGGTAGACTAGATAATAAATAGTTAAATATAATAGGTAGTAGGCTAGAGTATTACTCTAATAAGATAGTTATAAAATCTAGGGGGAATTTACTAGGAAATAGGTAGTAAGGTAATATAGTTATAACTACCTTCTCCGGCCTGTTTCTTAGCGGGAGGTAAATTATTAAGAAATCCATTAGGGATACCTATAACAGACGAAGATAATAAGGTAGACTTAATAAAGAGCTATATAAAGGTCCTTATTATATACGACTAGAAGTTATCGCCTAGATAGGCTAGGCGAGGTAAGCCGGTAATAGATAATATTAAGTTACTAGCTAGAGCCTATATAAATAAGTAGGTTATAAAGGCTTATATTCCCTATATCCTTAGATATAAGGCTAAATATAGCTATCTAGCTTAGTTAGTTATACTTCCCTACTATAGTTATAATATCTACCTCCTTAGAAAAAAAGCTTATCCTAAGTATATTAAGTCGTTAAATTAACTAAGTTAGCCTTTATAATTTTTTTAGGATTAGCTAACTACTTTACTAATTAACCGTTATTATATTTTATAATAATATCCTCTAGATATAAGTAGTATAAAACTAGGCGTTATAACGCGTTATTAGAGATATTAAGTATTTTATTAGCCTTTTCTATTAACCTAATATCCCTAGTACTATTAATTATTATTACTATATCTACGACAGACTAGTTATATATACTTAAATACCTTACTAGCTCTACTACTATAATATTTCCATTTATTAATAGCTATATATTTACCTATTATTATTTTTTATTAGCTTCCCTTAATTCTTCTACCTTAATTATTAGTATTATTAAGAGTAACCTAGACCTTAGGTTCTTAAGACCTTTCTAGGCTAGATAGATTAAAACTAGTTATTATAAGGAAGTAGGGCTAGGCTATTCTATAAGCCCTAGAGGGGTATTACTTTATAATAGAGGTATTAGAGTAGTTAATAGTAGTAGGGTAGTTCTCCTAGATATTACTAGCTTTTTAGACTTCTTTATAGATTTTTTAGTTATAGAGGACCTTAGTATCTAATAATTTTTCTCCTTTATATCGCTAGGCGGTAGTTCCCCCAGGATATCCTAATCTTTTAATAGACGGACGATTTCGGGATAATTATCCCTAAGGCACCATAGTAATATTTTATTACCGCTAGCTACGTAATTAGGGTATTATTTATTAATTATATAAGTCTAGTTAGGTAGTAAATATTTACTATTTAAGCCTAGTCTCTCCCTTATATTATTATATAATTAGCGTCCCTAAAATATATAGAAACGCCTTACTCCCTTATTATCTAGGGCTATTACTAGTACCCTTATAAGGATAAAGCTAATAGGTAGATATCTATTAGAATTAAGGCTTAGTTAGTAGAAATCCCCCCGCTTAGATAAGTTAGAATAAATTACCTAGAATACCTAATAATCTAGTAGAATAGTAAAACTTTTATAATAGCTTATAAACTCCTCCTTTAAGATGACGTAGTCTAGGTTTAAGAAGACTAGTATAGGGAATTTATTAACTAATAGCTAGTCTAGATAGTTAAAAGGAATAACTCTCTTACCCGCTTTCCCTAAGATTTTTACCCCCCTATTTTCCCCTATATAGAAGGCCCTAGTTATATAGTAGCTAATATTAATATCTTTAAAGTTAACCTTACTAATAGCCTTAAGGGCTCCCTTAAGAGCTATTAAATAGGATTATTTAATTAAGGGAGGTAATAATATATTATTAGGCCTACTCTTAAAGTATACTAGGATCTCCTAGTCTAATAGAGGAGCTAATAACTCCTCTAATATTACTATCCTTAGTAATATAGGTTATAAGTACTCCTTAAGATAAGTTTCCTAATCTATATCTAGTAGTTACGCTAGGCTCTCCTAGTCTAATAAAGGAGCTAATAATACCCCTAATATTATTAGTAATATAGGTTATAAGTTATCCCTAAGATAAGTATCCTAATTTATATCTAGTAGTTACCTAGGTCTATATTTAAGGTTATAATAGATATTATCTACTATTTTATAAACTATCTTAAAAAGGCTTAAAAGACTAGCGCGATTTATACCCGCCCGCTAGTCTAAATTAGATATAATATATTCTTAGGAATAGCTTAAGTCCTAGTCCTTTCTTAATACCTTAAGTAAGGGTACTTTATAATTTATTTTAAGATAATTAAGAGGATTATAAAAGGTAAAGTCTTTATAATTATCTTATAATCTTATACTATTCTATAAATTTACCTTCTTTAATTTATAGATTTTAAACTCCTCTAGAACTTATAACTACTTTCTTACCTCCGCCCTTATTTCCTTCTAATTTAAATTAAATGCTACTTCCTAGGCCTAACTATTATAATTAAGTATACTAACTTTAGGTAGTACTATTATATATTAGATAATATCTTATTTAGCCTAATATAGATTTTCTTTATTATTAACTAGTACGCCTAACTTCTTAGTAACGCCTAGGGGTATAATAAGGTCTAGGAATAAGTTTTATTAAACCTATTAATTAAGTTAATCCTAGATCTAATATATAATATAGTAATTATTAGGAATAAGGATAGGCTAATTATATACTATTAAAAGGGGTCTAAATTTATTTTCTCTTAGGTATTTTAATATATAGGCTCTGTTAGTAGTTTTAGAGTAATATAAGTAGTTTTTATAACGGGGATTATATTTAAATTTAAATTTAAAATAAGGTATATAAACTTAGAAGACCCTTGATAGGATAGTTACCTTAGGTAAATAGTTTAAGATCTTCTTAGAAGTAAGTCTACTTATATAAAATAGAGTTAGTAGTAAACGCTAAATATAGCCTTTATCCGTATTTATTCTTAACTAGTTTATAATATATAAATTAATATCCTCCTTAGATAGGGTTTCTAGTTAATACCTTATTATTATATTTATTCTAAACTAGGTTAGTAACTAGGTAACTTTCTTAATAATAGTAGTCTATATAAGGACCCTAGGTAGTAAGGAGTATTACCTCTAGAGATACGACGTATATAATATATACTATATTAGTAATAATAATTAATAATAGAGATAAAGGTAAGTAAGGTGAAACTTAATTCTTCTAAGTTAAAGTTATACTAGTAGCGGGAGTACCCGTATTATATATTTTTAGATTATAATTATACTAAAATCTTTAATATTAGTATATTACTTTTAAGATTTCTTAAATTTAGTTATTATATCTAGTACGTCCTCCTTAAGGTTACTAGTAGGTTCCTAGGTTATTTTATTATAACCTCTCTACTTAACTTAATAGCTATCCTTTCTACCTCTCCTCTCCTTATATAGTATTTTATCTACTACGTATTCCTATCTACCCTATATAATAATAGGTACTAGGGGAGGAACTTCTTAATTAAAAGGATTAGGTTTCCCTTACTCTAGGTAGATTACTAATATTACTAGATAGATCCTAGATATACTAGGGGGTAGTTCTAGCTTATATACTAGGGAGCTAACTTTCTCTAGGATCTTATATAACCTAACCTTCTTTATTAATAGGGAGGATAATTTAGGAATATAATATCCCACGTCTCCTATTTTAGTAAGTTTAAGATATATACTACCTATTAAGTCTAGAACCTTATATTTTAAATTATACCTTACTACTATCTTTACCTAGGCTAATTTTATAGTATCTATAATATTATTATATATTATATCCTAATAATAGAGGAATTCTACCGTAATATTATTATTTCCGGGGATAATAGTATTAAGGTAACCCCTATGTTTCACGTTATAAAGTACTTTAAATGGCGTTATAAGTATACTTATATTTTCTATAATATTTAAGGCGTATTTAACCTCTAGTAGTAAAGTATCCTAGTTCTCTTTATATTAACCTACTAGTAGATATCTTAAGGCTATTTCTATAATCTAGTTAGTCTATTCTACTTATCTATCTACTAATAGATAATAAGCTATTATTATTCCTAATAATACCCTATATTTAAAGAATAAAGTTTTCTAGAACCTACTAGTAAACTTAGGATCTCTATTAGAGATAAGGCGGCTTAAAATACCTTATAATTAGTATATATTATTAAAATATTATCTAACCTAGATTTTAACTATATTAGTTTTATTCTCTAGAACTAGCTAGATAAATTTTAAGAACTTATCTATAATTATAAGTAGGGAGTTATATTTTTAACTAGTTAGTAGTAGGCTAATTATAAAATCTATTACTAGTTCCTTTAGAGGGTATTAAGTATCCCTTATAAGATATAATTCCCTATATAGTAGCTATCTTAAAGGTTTTAATAACTAATAAGCTAGGTACCTATTAATATACCCTTATATAACCTTTCTTATTCTTAGAAAGTATATTAAACTATATAATTAGTTATATATCTAATAAATACTACTATATATATAGTAGTTATATTTATATTCTAGGATTTTATAAGTAAGCTTTTCTAGAATATAAAGCTAATCTAGTCCTAGGTAATTTCATATATATAGCAGCTTATTCTTAAGGTCCTAGTAATATAATTAATATACCGTTTTAACCCTAGACTCTTAGCCGTATAATTCCTTTAGCTATTTTTAGATTTAATTATAAATTTTCTTAAAATAGGGGTTATTAGGTAACGTATTTAAGATTTTATTTAGAAATTCCTTTTCTACCTTAATTACTATTATAAGGAAGATATTTATAAATTTAGTTTCTATTATAAGTAGTCTAGATAGTCTATTAGTATTTCTATATATAGTTCTAGCCTAATAGATAATTTTTATCCTTAGTTAAAATATAGATAGGTAAAGGGCCTACTTATTTAAGCGGGTAGATTAGTAACTATTTATTTTATTTTAAAGCGCTAATTTTAGAGTGGTATAATCTATAATAATAGTAAAGTTACTATTATTAAAGAATTAAGGGAGTTTAATAAGCGCTTAAATAAGGGCCCCCGCTTCTAATTTTATAACTTAATATTAGGTTTCTATATCTAATAGATCTCTAGAGAGAAATAATATTAGCCTTTCTACCCTATTTATTCTAATTTAGTATAGTATAACTTTATATCCCTTCTCCTTACTATTATTTATATATAAGATAAATAGTCTATTAAAGTTAGGAAATACTAAAGTAGAAGTATTATATAGCTTTTCCTTAAGGATTTCCTAAGCCTTATAATATTAAGGACTAGCTTATAAACCTTCTATCTTAGGTATAATAGAGACTTAAGTAGGTTTTAGATAGGATATATCTACTAAGAGTTATTTTTTCTTAGTATAATTTCTCCTTAGCCTTCCCTTATTTAGGCTTCCCTTAAAGCCCTCCGTTTTTAATTTAATAAGGGGTCTAGTAATTACTATATAATACTCTATAAATTTATAGTTATACTTAAAGAAACTAAGTCTAGTTTTTAACCCCCTTAAATTTATAGGGAATAATATCTTTTAAATAGCTTTAACCTTCTCCTCTATTATATTAAGCCCTAATTATAATATATAATATCTAAGAGCTATTATACTAGGATATATAAAATAGTATTTTACTAGTAATAAAATAACTCTACTATTCTTAAGGAGTTTAAGAACCTAGTTAAGATATTTAATATAATCTTCTAAAGTAGCGGAGAAAATTATAATATTATTAATATATATAAAGATAAATTACTATAAGTAGGGGGATAGTAGCCTCTCTATATAATATTAGAAAAAGCCTAGAGTATTTACTAAACTTATAATAGAAACCTTTAACTACTCCTAGCCTTAATATAGGCTAATAAATATAATCTTCTACTAATTTAAAGGGCGTGTTCCCTATTAAAAAAAGCCTTTAGTAAGATTAACTAATAAAAATATTATTAATCTACCTAGTACTCCTAGGATTATATCTTACTTTAGAAGTGGATATATATCTAAGTAAAGCTTAGTATTAACCTTATATAAATCTACTACTACCCTTAGCTTCCTATTTTTCTAAACTATAAAGGCCGGTAATAACGCGGTAGAGGGTACGCCTAAAGGAATTTTCTTAATTTAGCTCTATTTTATTAAGGGATCTAGGATTAAATTTATAACCTTATAATCTCTCTAGGAAAGATTATATAGGTTTTACTTTAATCCCGTTATATCTAACTTATCTTTAAATAGTATTAGTATTTTAATACTATTATTAAACTTTCTTAGACTATTTTAAAAAAGGGTCTTATACTTTTTAAGTACCTTTTTAATATATTCTTAATATTTAGGCCTCTAATATGTAGAGATATCTACTTTAGGAACTATAACTTCCTCTAGAAAGTCTATTATATAAGGTATATCTAGTTCCTCCTTAAACTTACTAGTATAAATATCTATAAAGTAGAAGTCTACCTTAGTTAGTTTAGCTAACTCTTATAAAACGGCTAGTCTTCCTAGTAGTTACCCCTAGTAGATCTTAATAGCATAATTATTAAAGTTAGCTACTAGATAAGCTTATAAATTATTACTAACTACTACTTAAACTCTAGAAGTAAATATCCCTAATTATAAGTCGACTATTAATAATAGTTTAAATGAATAGTAGTAATTTAGCGCTAGCGGGTAATATATAATTAGGATATTCTATCCTATTCCTAGATTTAGTATAATAGGTAAGGTGGTATAGATATTCACTCTTTTATATTTTAGTATCCTTAATATTCTTAGTTTAGTTAATAATACTAGTATTACTAGGGGTTCCTAAATATCTATTTAGATTTTTAGGATATAATCTACCTTTAAGGTAACTCTAATTAAAATAGGGGTATTATTAACTACGGCGAGATCCTAGTATTTACCCTATTAAATATTAATTATACTTAGTTTTATAATATCCGTTCTAATAATTATATTATATAAGAGTTTTAATATTATATAAATCTCCCTAGATATTTTAACTAATTCTTTAATTAAGTTATATATTATAATATCTACTTTAATATAATCTTATAATAATAACTCTCTAGTACTAACTCCCTTATACTAAAGCCTTTTTCCTCTAGCTATAAGGTAGACCTTATAAGTATTAAAAAGGCTAGGCGGTAATTATTAGAAATAAGTAATACTAGAGACCTAATATTAAAATAAAACTTAAGGATTCTACTATCCTTACTAATATATTAGTATATTATATTAGAGAATTTCTTAAAGTCTATACTAGCTCCCGTTTATATATTTATAAAATTAAAAGTATTAGATTTTACTCCTTCTAAAGATAAGCTAGTAATATTATTTTTAAGATAGAATAAGTCTAAGGATATTCCAGTAGTAATATTAAAGCTATTAGTAGAGTTATTATCCTTAGGTAGGCCCTAATTACTAGTTAGGAGCCTTAAGAGGCTTCCCCCTATAGATCCTCCTTTATAAGGATCTCTAAAGCTATATAGGTCTCTAGATTATATAGATTAAGACTATTATTATTATCCTTATTATTATTATTACTATTCCCTAGGTTAATATCTATTTTATCCTCTAGTTTAACCTTTAAGGCCCTTTTCTTTTTATTATTATAATTATTATCCTAATAATCTCTACTATAATACTAGTAAGGATAAGGTAGGGACCTCTTAGGTTATTAGTTATTAGTATTTATCTTTTCTAAGGGGCGCCTTTTTATTTCTATTAGCTTAGGGTTAGACTAGATAATCCCCTTAGCTGCTAGATTACTAAATAATTACTAGACTCTAGCTAGGGATAGTACTTAAAATACTTAAGTTACTACTAGTTTCTAGTAGGGCTTATTTATATTATAAATATACTTTACTACTACCTTATTATTTTAGACTTATCTATAAAATTTTTCTATAATATCCCTATCTTCCTATATTAGGGTTATAAGTACTAGGTTTAGCTTAAGGCCTTATTATAAATACCTAATAATTATATCCTTATTAATTATACCTACGTCGTATAAGTAGTTAGTCTTTTAAGTTAGGTATTAATTAAGGGTAGTTAAGGGCTAGTTAAAGTAAAACTTTATCTTCTTAGCCTCCTTTATTAATTTAAACTAATTAGGTTAATATTCTTAAAGGAGTTTATCTTCCTAGATAGTAAGATTATAGTTTATTTCTTAGCGGACCCTTATAAAAAGGCTATTATACTATTCTAGAGTATCCCCTTCTAGGTATATTAGGAGTACCTTAAGGACTAGACTACTACCTTCTAATTCCGCTATATACTAGAAACGGTAAATAAAGAAGGTAGCGGAGTATTTCTTAAGATTAAATATTATAATTTCTTAGGGCTAAAGGTTTCACTCCTTATACTCCCTAGGTTAAGGTAGATATTTATTAAAGTCTTTATATTAATAATAATCTAGTTAAAATTCTTATAAAAAGTTATAAGGAAGGTTCTAATATCTATATTCCTAGGGTTTATAGTTATAATAGCCTAATATTAACTCTAAATAATAGTTTTCCTAGGGTATAAACCTAGGTTCTAGACTAAGGTTCTAGTTTTAATTATAATATAGTTTAGCTTCCTATTAGGTAACCTTCGCGGGTAATTATACTAACTTATTTTACTCTATTAATAGATATTATAGCTTAGGTTCTTATTAACGCTAGTTAAGTTAGAGTACTCTAAGCTAATCCTTTATAAATAGTTAGCGAGGAATAAAAGTCTCCGGCTAGGTATCCTAATATAGTAGTACTAAGGTATTTTAACCCTATAAACTAGCCGTAATTAGTTTAAAGCTAGGAGTAAGTAGGGACCTACTATATTATACTCTTATTAGATCTTCTTTAACTTCTTAATTAAATTAATCTCTTTATTCCTAATAAATTCTATCTAATATTAGACGCTAGATTCTATTAGCTTATAACCCTCTTCCTAGAGGGCGAGCTAGCTTACACTATATAGGTAATAGGCGACGGCTAGAGGTAACCTCTTTAATTACTTATTAAGAAAGATTAAGATTACCCTATTTACTAGGCCCCTTATATAATTTATTTAACTACTCCTAGAATATTTCTTTACTTTTAATAATAGAGTACGGGTAGCTAAGAAGTTATTACTTAGCTTCTACTTAGAAAGACTTCTTCTTAGTTTCTAATAAGAGTTAGTAGACGACCTAAGTAGCCCTTATATTAATATTACTAATTAGTTCTTAAAGGAATAGGGCTTTATATCCTAGGGTCCTTTTAGTTAACTATCTTATAATTACTAGTACCGTAATATAGTCTTATTAATATACCGTTTTTAAATACTTTATATTACTTAAATTCTTCTAGATTCCTATAACTTCCTTAATCTGCCTAGAAATATATTCTACTGTACCTAGATAAGGTATAACTCTTTTCCTAGCTACCGCTAAGGATTTACCCTAGGCTACCTCTATAGATTTAGGTAGGTTAACCGGATTATTAAGGCCTAAATTATTCCTCCCTAATTTAATTTAGTTAGCCATCCTTACTAGGGTTATTCTAGAATCTAGGGTTAGGGTTATTCTAGAATCCGGGGTTCTAGTAGATATATCTCTAGCTCTAGTCTAGACTACTAGGATTCTAGCTAGGCTGATCTTTTAAGATCTACTACTACTCTTAAGCCGTACCGAGCTAGTCTAAGACTATTTTAAGTAAGATACTTAATAAGGTACTAATTAGGGTAGTTAACTAGGTATACTTATTTAGGTTCCGTAGAGAGGAAATCGTATAAGTAGAAGGTAAGAATAAGGGTATTATAATTAGTTATAATAGTAGATTAAGCTAGGTTAGATAATATAGAGGGCTTTCTAGCTCTAGTTAGAATACTAAAGGGAAAGGAGATAAATAGAATTATTAAGGCTAAATAGAAATCTACAATAAGGTAACGGGATAGAATAGAGCGGAAGCGACTTTTATACCCCGTAATCCCCTTAAGAATAGTTAATTACTAATAAATAGACCCGATTTAAATAGATAACTCGGTATATCTATTTAGGATCTTCTAGTATTACTACTAGATATTAAGTTACTAGCTAGAGCCTATATAAATAAGTAGGTTATAAAGGCTTATATTCCCTATATCCTTAGACCTGAGGCTAAATACAGCTATCTAGCTTAGTTAGTCGTACTTCCCTACTATAGTTATAATAGATAAGGTAGAAATAGGGGCGGAGGACTATTAGACTAGTACCGCTAGCGGCTAGTAGTAATATAAAATACGCGTAATATATCTAATCTAGCCTATTAAGTAATTAATAGTACTTAATAGAGGCTAACGTAGTATTACTACTATTTATAGCGAATGCTTTATAATATAGTAGAAAGATATATTAGTAGAGAGGCGGAGAGCCTCCCTATAAGCTACTACGCTAAGCCTAATATAGTATAGCTAGTACGACCGTATCTGTAAGAGCCTTTAGGAAGGTAACTATAATAACTAACTTCTTTTAAGTTAGGTACTAAATAACCCTTACTACTATACTTTCTTTATTAGAGGGTCTAAATATCCGCCTTATTTTTATATAAAAATAATTAAAGCTCTCTATCTACACCTTAATAGCGATATTATTATTATTATTAGGGCCTTCTATATATTACTTAAGATAGGGAGCGGACTACCTCTAAGCCCGTCCTCTTATATAAGTTATTATAAATAGTAGTTACTTATTTAACCTAATAGTATCTTAATTAAAAGAGAAGTATAGTTATATCTATATTAACTACTCTTCTAACTTATCCTAGTTATTATAATATAAGTCTAGTTTAGTAATCTTAATACTATCTTTAGCTTTAGCTATTATTAACTATTATAAACCGCGTTTACTTAGAGTAGGGTTACTTTCTCCTAAGGTACTTATCTTAAGGATACTTAAAGTATTATAACCTATAACTCTAGGAGGTTATTAGAGATCTATAAGTTAATCTTATAAAGAGGAGTATTAAGGAGAAGGTAAGTAGGCTTTATATTAAATTAGTCTAGTATAGAATTATATTTAGTATCTAGGAGATTAGTTTAGTAGATAATATAAGTTAAGTATAAAGCTCCTATCTAGAGGGAAAGTAATGCTATCTATATAGATATAGGAAAGTCTATACTTGTACTAATTATTAGTACTCGACTTATATTAACTAGAGTAATCTAGTTAACTAATTACTTAACTCGCTATACTAAGGTATATTCAACTTTAATAAGCGCTTATAGCGTCTACTAAGGCTCGCGTACTAAGGGTGTAACATGTAGGGAGCCTAGAAGTATAAGGATTCTTAGGGAGTAAGGACTCTAGAAGTATAGGGAGCCTAGAAGTATAGGGACTATATAAGTATAAGGACTTTTATATCGTAGGAGATTTTATACCGTAGGAACTTAATAAGTATAGGGATTTAAAAACCGTAGGGACTTTTATACTACTTAGCCCTTCTTAGCTTAAAGATAGGCTGACTAGTTAAGAGCTTCTAGCGTATAAGTAATTAGTTACCCTTAATAGCCTATTAGTTATTCTAAAGATTAACGCGGGATTATATTTACTTAACTTTACCTCTAACCTTCCTAGTCTCCTCGCTATTACCTTTAAACCTATAAATATCCTATAATCTTATTTAGTAGCTTATAAATAAGATATAAAGCTTACTATAACCTAGGCCTTACACCTCCTACCTTAAGATAGCTAACCTATTATAAAATAATTATAATATTATTATAGAGTATCCTTTAAATAAATATCTAGATTATTTATAAAATCCGCTCTAGAAAGTAGAGTAGAGATATAAGCTAAATTCCCTCTCCTACTATAATATTATTAATAGAGCTAATCTAGATCCTTAAAAGGCTATTTTAAGGTTACTTATAATATTAATAGGCTGCGAAATTACACTTAATCTTTAGTTAAAAACTAGGAGTAGAGATATAGCTTCTAATCTATTAGGACTTTAAAGACGTAACTAAAATAGTAACTCTAACTATAGATACTATTATATACTATTATAGCTTATTATTAAATAAGCCTCTAATATTAATATTTAAAACGCTATCTTTAACCTTATTAATATAATCTCTTAAATAACCCCTCTTATAAATATTCCTATCTCCTTTAATAGTACTCTAACTACGAGTTTATCCGCCTTATAGTAAGGCGGTAAGTAAACTTAGAAACTATTAAAAGGAAGGATTTTTAAAGAGATAAGGGGATATATATATTAGAGCGTTAAGGGTTTCTTCTCTAAATATTTTAAGGGAAAACCTTAGACTAAGCGTATAAAAGAAATATATTAAGCTATATAAGAAAGATATATAGATAGATAGTAGACTAATTTCCCTTAGATACTAGTATAAAATAAGGTCTATAAATAGTAGTTTAATTTCTAAGACGAGTTCCTATTAAGTAAGCGCGGCGTTTACTATATAAGTACTACTAGAGATCTTATAAGTTATAAGGCTAAATATTAAATTAATTTATTTATTAAGCCTAGTAATAAAAAGTTATTAAAGGTAGTTTATAACTAAAAGGATATTAAAGTAATTAGGGAACTTAAAGAGTCTAATAAAGATAAGAAAGTAATATTACTTTAAATTAATAGATATATCCGCGACGTATTCTCTATTTAACTAACCTACTAATACGTCTACGCTTTTACTCTTTATAAGAATAATATATAGGTATAAGTATTTAACTACTTAAGCTCTTACAGCTCGACTATTTTTAATATATATAAGGAGCTAGAGCGTTTTATCTATATAATAGTAGGATATATAATAATAAGTAATAAAGAGCTAGGTCTTAATACTTTTATTAAGTAAGATAATAGTAATTAGTTTATTACTATTATAAAAGATATAATAGGTAAGGAGAGAAGGTTATAACTAGAGCTAATTCCTATTACCCGCTAATAGGTAATTATATATTATAGTATATCTTACTTTTATACCTAAAATCCTAGCTTTAAGAATCTATAATATATTACTAAGTTCTCCTAGGTCTCCGCTAAGTAATAACCTAAAGCCGATCTCCTTAGATTAGTACGTAAAAGAGGGGTAGAGGGAGTTACTAAACTATTTAGTTACTATTATATTACTAGTATTATAGAAATGCGTAAGGGGTTAATATTTAGGAAGCTGTACGCTTTTTAGAATATTATATTAAGTCTTATATCCTCCTTTTTATAGTCTTAGTCTCTCCTCCCTTTAGACTAACTGCGAGGTATTACCTAGACTACTAAGCCGCTAATTCTTAGCGATTCGATACTAGAATCTAGTACCAAGTATTAAAAAAGTTACTATATATAGTATACTAGTATACTATATATAGTAATACGCTAAAAGGCTTAGCGAGTTAGTACTAAATTATAGAACTAATTCCTAACTTAATAGTTAGTCTAGCTAGTAACGAGATCTACTTATACGCGGTACTAGCTACAAACCTATTACTTGTTAATAGAGCTAAGAGGTCTCTAGTCTAAATATAATCGGAATAAAACTAATATATTATATAGTAGTAGAGCTCCTTATATAGAGTTTTTATACGCGTGGCGAGCGCGCCCTTAGTATATATAATAATACCTACCTTAGTTCCCGCTAGTAGTATTAGCTCTATATATAGGAGACTCTAGTTTAAGAGATAGAAGGTACTATATTAAGTAGAAGAGTTAGAATAATAGGCTAGGGCTACCCCCCCTAGCTAGGAGGACTATAACTACGCGTAGGAGTAGGAGTAGTAATCTTATAACTATAGGTATAGCTAGCGGGATTTTTAATATAATCTACTTTCTCTTATAAGTAGATTACTATACGGCCTAATACTAGGAAATAGTAATATAATAGTAGTAATAAAGTATATTTATACCCCCCTAATAACTTTAATAGCTCCCTCCTATATATTATAAAAAAGATACGCGGTAATTCTTAATAGGAGTACTATAAGCCTTCTACTAAGCTAGTAGTAGTAGTAACCTAGTATTATAGGTTAAATAGAAAAGGATACCTTAATACTAGATAGTATAAGAGAGGAGTAGCTAGGGTAGTAGTAGACTAGTAAGAGGACTAAGGGTACTTATTAGTATTAATTAAACTATATAAGGAAGGGTAAGAGGGTAATTAAGGGAGTATAAACCTTTTAAGAGTAGAGAAAGGGGCGTAGCCCTAGTAAGAGAGAGGAGTATATAGATATTAGGATCTAATACTAGGGTAGTAATAATAGAGTATAAGGGAGAGGATAATATATAGTATTTAAAGGCCTAGAAGCGTTATAGTAAATAGGGTAGGTAAGAGAGGTTTTCTTCTATAGTTTATAGTTTCCTCTTAATAAACTAGAGTTAGAACGCCCTTATTCGCTCTAAGTAGCTAGATAGTAGAGTATGAAATATAAATATAAATAGTTAGTCTACCTCCCTTAATTATTTAATTAGATCTATAGCCTAGGTACTACTAGAGATTTATTAAAGAAATAAAAGTCGGTTAATACTAGAAGGAGCCTATCTAAGAGATTAAGGTCTAATAGCTAGAGCTCTAATAAAGCTAAGCGGGATAAGGAGGTTAATAGCTAGATAATAAGTCTTTATACCTATAATAATAGCTTATTTAATAACTATACCTTATATTACTTAATAATCTCGCTAGCTAGTTAAGTACTCTACGACTTTTAGTCTATCTTAGAACTATTAAAGGCTCTCTATAATATAGTTAAAGCGTATAAGTCTCTATATATAAAGGGAAAGATATTATATAGAGATATCTTAGAGAATAATATTATAATAATAGATCTAAAGGAAGCTAATAGCTTTACAGGTATATTAATTAATACGGAATATAATAAGGAGAATAGTAGTAGAAGAAGCGGCGTATAATAGTAGATAGATATAATAGAGTTTATAGTAATTAAGGTATTACATTATATTTCCTATACCTACTAATATAACCTAGAGTTATTTTTCTACGTACTACTATAGATATATACTTATTATATATAAGAAAGGGAGTTTAAGTATAAGCTAGTAGATTAGCCTAAAAGAAATATCTTAATAAAGTAGTATATAGGTAGTTATAATAATATTATAGATATAAAAAAAGTCTATATATATATATTAATAAGTTTAAGAATATCTTAAAGGAATTTCTATAAGCCTTTAATTATATTAAACCTATATATAAAGAGATATAAAGTATTACTTTTCCCTCTCCTAGAGGACGGAGCGCTTTTTACTAGGACCTAACTAAATCTATCTAAAAAGCTATATAACCCTATTATTAAAGTATATAATAGCGCTATAATAGATATTACCCCTAGGTAGGAATTAGGATAAGTAGGGTTTATTCGCTAGATATAAAGAATAAGAGTTTAAATAGGCTTATTAGGTCCTTAATAGCTAATAAAAGCTTAATACCTAAAAGTCTTAATAATACCTTTAAAGGTCCTTATTTAGAATAATTAATAGCTATATTATAAGAAGGACGGCTTATAAGACTACTCTACTTTTTAACTTAAATCTTATAGATAATTAATAGAGTTATCTATAAGATACTTTATAATAATAGTATACTCGTCTTATAATAGGTTAAACATCCTATAATAGAAAGCGCTAGGCTTAAGTTTAGATTTATTATTAATATAGTTAATAGTAATAACCTTAAGCTCTTATATTATATATCTCTAGGGCCTAGAATATTAGTATATAGCGCCTTTTACGTGAATCTTTTACTAGTCCTATACTAGTAAAGTCGCTTAAAGTAATATTATTATATACTACGTAATATAAGCCCTACTAAAAAAATACCTAATAGCCCGTAATTTTATAGGTGAAGCTCTACCTTTAACCCGCCTTATTTCTTATATTATTAGCGCCTTAGTAATTTAAAGGATATATAATATACTTCTACTACTATACCTACCTTTTTCTAACTTTATATATACCTCCTAGCCTTCGCCTCTAATCTCTTATCTAGTATATTTTAAGTGACGTGCGATTATAAGGTATTTAGTAGGATTTTCCTTTTATATATAATAGTTTTTTAACATTTATATAAAGACTTATAGCTAATATTTATTCTAGCCTTACGCGAATTTCCTATCCCTTCCTCTACCCTTCTACCCTCTTTAAGATTATCTATAACTTCTTTTATCAGCGTAAAATCGTATACTATTAAACTTCTTAAATAGATATTAAGATTATAAGCTACCTAGGAAAGGAGTATATAACTATCCTTAATCTATAACTAGCTCCTATAGCTACTTAATACTTATATTTACTTCCTTTAAGCTTATAATCTCCTATTAGTCGTTAGCTAAGAAGTTAAATATAATATCTTATTAAAGTCTATAAATTAAGCTACCCTTATCTTTTACTAGGTATACTAGGCTATAGTTTTATATATAGCTTAAATTATAGACTACTCTCTTTAATAAACGGCCTAGTAAGGAACTATATTAAGGTATAAAGGAGTAAAATTAATATAAGATAGATCTACTTAGTACGGGTATATTTTATAATATACTACTAGCCGTTAGTTATATCTAAGCGGGTATATTAGATTATCTTAACCCCTTTAATATATATATAAAGCTAACTTAATCTTATATATATAGTATAGAGATAGAGTACTTAGAGGAGAGGAAGAATATCTATTATTATATATATATAACGCGGTAGATTATAATAGATAGATAATATATAAAGGTAAATTAATTATAGTCTATAACCCTAATATAGTAGATAATAGTAAACTATACTAGGAATATAAAAATACTACTAAAGAAGGGAAGAATTATATTCCTAATAATTTTAAGGTTAGGGTTATAGATAGCTTAGTAAAGATAACTAAGTTAACCTTAGCTTAAATATATTAATTATTTAATCTCCTGTTTCTAGGCCGACTTATAAAGTAATAGAGATATCCTAGATTAGGTCCTTAGGGATTATTATAGTTAGGTAATCTATTATTAGTTCTCTTAAGCTCCTTTCTATTCTCTAATAGTAACTAGTCTAAACTATATTAGAGAGTAGGTTACCTAAGAGTAGTATCTAACTAATTAGCGCTTTTAAGAATATATACTAAATTTCTTTAGTAGATATTATTAGTAATACTTTATATATAATAGTAGCTAATTTCTACTTACGCCTACTTATCTAGATTAATACTATTTCTTATCCTTTATTAATATACTTACGCTTTTACAATATTACTAAATCTTTTTTAGGTACTAGATAATTATTAAGAGCTACTTATTTATTAGAAATACTACCTCTTATCTTTTTATAAGGCGGACTTAACCTTTAAGAAATAAACTATAACTATTAGATTACTATAAAGGTTCTTCTACTATAAACGCGTATAAAATTTCGCCGATTTTCATAAGCTATACTTAAAATTCCCCTAGTTCTATATTCTTAATAAGATAGTTAAATATATAGTCCGGTATAAAACCTCCTATCTAGACTATAAGGGGGAAAGCTACTACCTAAGAGATAATCCTATAAGGGCTTAAGTAATAGATCTACTTATATCTAGTATAAGTAAGCTTATTTCTTAACTTAACTAAACTTAAGTTAATTAGAGAATCTTTAGGACTATTAAAGAATAGTATAATATTTCTTCTAAAGGTTAATAAACCCTTTAATCGCCTATATATAATAAGATTCTCCCTCGCTAAAACTACTTAAGTTATAAGTACCTTACCCTCCCCTTCTATCTACTATACGTAGTCCTCCTTTAAATAATTAATTTTATCTATAACTTTTATTATAACTTCCTAGATACATATATTTATAGAATCTAAAGCGTAATACTATTATTTTAAAGGGTAGTATTTAGATTTAATAGATTAAAAGTATTAATATTATATTTAGCTTTCCTAGCTAGAGCTTCTAATAATAGGATAGTAGAGCCTATTAATATTATATATATATTATAATAATTAATAATCTAAATAATTATAAGAATTAGAAAATAAAAGTAAGATTAAAGGGAGTTTAATCTATTACAAGTAGGTAATAAGTTAAGAGAAATCCTTAGTATTATTAAATTAAACCTAGCTTATATAAATTTATAAACCTAGTTAAGTTTATAAATACTAATAACGCCTTTAAGCTTAAACTAATATAATAAATTATATCTATTATATCTATTATATTACGCTTTATACTATTTAAGATATCTAGACGGAGGCTCGTATTAGGCTAGATATTATAAGTCCTACACTTATATATTAGAATACTACTTATACTAGAAAGGAAGATACTTAGAAGACCTAGTTAATTAATCTATATATTTATACTTATAGGTTTATATATTTATATATAAGATAGTTTTCTTAACCGGCTATATTTACTACTAAGATAGGTTAAGACTATATAGGAGATAAATCTAAGTTCTAGAGAAGAAAATAGGTATATTAAACTCTTAGAAGAGATATATAATATCCTCTAAAGCTCTATTTCTAGTTCTCCTTATTAGTCTAGAATTATCTATTTATTACGCTACGGTCTAAATAGATAGATATAGCTAAGCTTATAAATAGATAAAAATATCCTTCTTAATTAATTATATTACTCGCCTTATAGATCTTTATCCTTTAGGATTACTCCTTTACTAAGATAATAGTATTAACTAAAATTACTTTAAAGCTATTTATCTCTCCGTAACTACTAGCTATACCTCCTAGTAGCCCTATATCCCTACCTCTCTTATAGTCTATTACGGTTAACGATCTTAAGGTATTAATAGTAGGTTTTATTAAGGAAGCTTAAAAGGCGGAGTCTATAAATAAAGTCTAAATTATAGCCTCTATAACTAAGAAGGATATTCTACCTACGGGATTAAGAGCTCGCGCCTTAAGGCTAGAGTATAAAACTATTAATAAATAGTATTTTCCCTTACTTTAAGCTTATATAGTTAAGCTAACTATAATATAGCTAGAATAATAAGATAAGTTAGTATAAGACTATAGAGTCTATACCTATAAGAGAAGTAGATAGGCTAGATAAGTATATCTTTATTACTCGTATATAGATTAGTAAGTATATTAATATAATAAGAAGCTTAATTACTAAGAGATATTAGATAAGAAGACTTTAGATCTAGTATTCTATATTAATACTAGAAAATGCCTATAAAAATTCAAGATTTTTACTTAGGAAAAGTATACTTAAAAGTATAATTCTTTTATTTATTAGTAAGTAATAATAGTTATAAGGTAAGTTTAAGTCTAAATATAATAGATATTTATATAAACTTTTATAGATACTAAGACCCCCCTTAAGTATTATAGGAGATATAGGGTAAATATTACTAAAAATATTAATTTTAGATCTAAGGGATTATTTACTATAGTTACCTAGTACTAGAGTATTAATAAATAGTTATTAGACCTACTTATATTATAACTCTATTATAACGTTACTATTTAGGACTAATAGGGTATAACTAAGTATACTATTATTAGACGACTTATTATATTAGTTATTATTAGGAAAAGATATTATTATTATTAAGATAGAAGTATTAAAAGATTAATATTATCTATTAAGTACCTAACTAATTATAAGATATCTAGTATAGTAATATTCTATTCTATTAATAACTTCTATACTACTAGACTATTTAACGTAATTCTTAAATTATTATACCCCTTATATTATAACGTATCTTTTATACTCTTATAATAACTATTAATAGTTATATTAGATTTATCGCGTTAATATAAAGGAATCTATTAGACGTAGGAGTTTATATAGCCTAATATTTATCTAGTCCTTTAAAGTTTAACTAGTAGTATTTAATAAACTAAATAGTAGAATAGCTTATTTTTATTATTAGAAAGTCTAATATTATAGTCTAATATAAAGATATAACTATATAATTAAGTATATTATTAGGCCGTTTTTATACTTCTAATATTATAATTAATATTTTTATAAACCGCTAAGTAGCTATTAATAGGATCTAAATATTAATAATAAGTTATAATTAATATATTAGGGGTAATCTACCTATTATTTAATAGTACCTACTTATATATAACGTTTCTTATTATTTAGCTAGATATATATTTAGGAGTTTTAGGCCTAATAATATAAAGGTTTCCCTATCTTATTACCTGTAATAGAGCTACGTATAGCTAATTATAGCTAAAAGTAGGCCTAATTTATAAGTTAATACCTACGTACTTTATTAATTAACCTTATAATTTATTAATAGTTATAAAAAATACTAGTTAGATGAGGTACTATTTATAAATAAAGGGGGTAGGAATCTACCTATTATTTTCTTTAGACTATAATAGCGTTTTAAATAGTATTACCTTCTCGCCGTTATAGGTACTACTTATAATCTCCCCCTTAAAGATATACTTACTATATCTTATTACTTATAGTTATATCCTATTATATAGACGTAGTAGATTAAGGTTCCTTAGTAGTATAACTAGTATACTAGACTTAATATATAGCTTATAAGATAGTAGGGAGGGTTTATAAAACCTATAAAAGTACTTAGGGGGGAAGAGTTTATTATCTTCTTCTAATATAATATAATTAATACTCTAGTATATTATTATATCGCTAGGGATACATGATATTATCTTAGTATTAATACTAATAACGTCTTTATTAGTAATAGCGAGAATAGCCTATTCTAATAGATAAACCCTCTAAGAGATATTTATTCTAATATTAGTATAGATATTCTTAACTAAAGTATTAATAGTATTTCCTAGGGTATAACTATATTTCTAATATAATATATCTTTATTAGTAGTAGGGCTTTTCTAGATATTAATACTATTATTAATAGCGAGGAGATCGCTTATAAATAGTCTTATTTTATAATATATAGTATCTATTAAGTCGGGATTATTAAGTTATTTATTAATAGTAAGATTTAAATATATAACCTTATTTTAGAAATAGGCCTTCTAAAGATACGCCTTAATAACCTAGCTATTAGATCCTCCTAGAATAACTAGGAGTATTTATTAGAAGTCCCTATAAAAGTAGACTACCTTACCCCTAAAATAAGCCTAATTATTATTATAGATATCTTAAAGGCTATAATTAATCTCTTTACTATAATAGAATATATGTAATTTAAGACCCTAAGCTTATTTTAGCTTATTAGTTAGTTAATAAGTACCCTAGATTCCTTTCCTAGACTAGCGCGAATATTAAAAGTCTGATATTTCTTTATATTCTACCTATATCTATACCTACGCTCTATAATATTTTCTACTTAAATAAAGTTATATAAGATATCTATAGCTATTTAAAAGTTTAAAAATTATAAAAATCGGTATAGTAGTTTAAAAGATATATTGTTATATATAAATTTACTTACTAAATTCTATATACTAACGGCTAGAATAATCTACTAAATTTTATATGCTAACAGCTAGAATAATTAGATTAATAATAAAAATCCTATTATTATTTATAAATTACCTATTCTACTATATTACCTACTAACGTGTCTAATATTAGTCTAAATAGGGGGAAATTTTCGTCTTATTACTAGGTATATAACGCTGTTAGAATAATCTATATTACTATATAGGTCTATAGGCTAATACTATCGTATTTATAGGCCGGCTACCTATTAACATGCTCCCTACTATTTACGTCACCTACTAATATATCTAATATCGGCCTAAATAGGGGTAAATATCCGTCTTATTACTAGGTAGGTAATGCTATTAGAATAGTCTAAATTAGTCTATTAGTATATTAGCTAATACAATTACATTTATAGGCTAAAAATCCTACTATTCACGTCACCTACTAATATATCTAATATCAGTCTAAATAGGGGGAAATATCCGTCTTATTTACTAGGTATATAACGCTATTAGAATAATCTATATTAGTCTATTAGTATATACATATAATATAGCTAATACTATCGTATTTATAGGCTGTCTACCTACTAATATATCTAATATACTCCCTACTATTCACCTTACCTACTAACATATCTAATATCGGCCTAAATAGGGGGTGATATCCGTCTTATTAATAGGTATAGAATACTGTTAGAATAGGTATATATATATAATATAGCTAATACTATTACATATATAGGCCAGCTACCTACCTACTAATATATCTAATATACTTCCTACTATTTACCTTACCTACTAACGTATCTAATATTAGTCTAAATAGGGGAGAATATCCGTCTTATTACTAGGTAGGTAATACTATTAGAATAGTCTAAATCGGTCTATTAGTATATATATATGATATAGCTAATACTATCGTATTTATAGGCCGTCTACCTACTAATATATCTAATATACTCCCTACTATTCACCTCACCTACTAACGTATCTAATATCAGTCTAAATAGAGGGAAATATCCGTCTTATTACCAGGTATATAACGCTATTAGTATGATTGAAATCAGTGTATTAGTATATATAATATAGCTAATACTATCGCTTTTACAGGCTACCTACCTACTAACGTATCTAATATTAGTCTGAATAGGGGGAAATATCCGTGTTATTAATAGCCTACTATATCTAATATACTCCCTACTATTCACCCTACCTACTAACGTGTCTAATATACTCCCCGCTATTCACGTCACCTACTAAACGCCAGGTAGTAGGGGTGATTTTCCAACGTAAAAATCTTGAATTTTTACAGGTATTTTCTAGTAGCTTCTATATTATATTAACTCTATATAAGAGACTTATTTTAAAAGATAATATAAGCTCGCTTAATTAGCTTAGCGAGATTAATCCCCTTCTTAATCTTATATAAGGAGGTAGTATTAGAGTCTAGGGGTATCTTAAACTATAAGTAAGTAGTCTAATCTCCCTATAATAGTATTAATATAATATTAGAAGACGCTACTATTAGAGTAACCTTTTACTAGGAATATAGCCTTTTTATAATAATATTTTAAACTATTATCTTACTAGTCCCCCTAGTACTATTAAGGAAGAATATTATACCTAGAGTACTAAATTTATTATTAGTATTAGCGTTAATAGTAGTAATAATTAATTAGTAGCGTGGCGTTAATTAGTATTTAACCTATTCTATAAGATATTAGCCTTATTAGGGGTAATTTAATAAGATATTTCTTCCTATAAAAGTCCATTTAAAATGTCATTAAAATTATTAAATAGAATAGTTAGAATAGGTAGGCTATATTAGGCTAGATCCTTAGTATATTTAAGGGTTAATTAATATTCTAATTAGCCGTTAATTAGGTAAAGGGCGTACTATTTAGTAAATAACTATTACTTATAGTAATTATCTAGGATTTAAAGCGTTAAAAAATCCCGTTATAAGAGGTATAAGTAGTTATTTAAGATATACTCCTTATACTTATTCTATAAGGTAAGGGCGTTAATAGGTTAGAGTTTAATTAATACTAATATAAATAGACTATATAGCCTATAACCTCCCTAAAAATCCTTTCCCTTATTAAGGATCTTATTAGTATATCTATCATTTTTAATTAATCTAAGCTCTACGTAGGCCTCCTTCTATCCTATTAGCTAGCCGTCTACTATCTAGAGGTTATTAAATAATATAGCCCCCTTAATATAATAGAGGAGTAGTTAGTAATAATAAAGATCTTTAGTTTTTAGATTAATAAAATTAATACGCCTAAGAGTCTCCCCTTTTTTTATATATTTTCTATTATTTATTTCTTTTATTCTACGTAAAGACCTTAGGAAAATCCGCGTATAAATAGTTAAGTAGATCCCTTATAATAGTAGGATATTTCCTATTCTATTTTATAAAAGGTAATAGCTAAGTATTATTATAAGCTTCCTTAGCGAGATAGTTTATATTAAAAAACTCTATTAATATAGTCCTACGGAGTTTATTACTATCTATTAGCTTTTATTTAGTAGCCTTATTAGTAGCCTAGTTATTAGCCGGCTTAAAAAGGGTATACTATTAATCTAGGAGGTAGATCTATAAACGCTTTATATAAGGCTTTATAATACCTATATTAAATAAGAGTATCTTCTAGATAGCCTTAATAGACCTAATCTAGTAAGTAGACTAGAACTTTATAATCTTATCTATTAACTCCTCTTACTATTACGGCTAGCCGTTAGGAGTAGGGTTATTATTATTACGCGTATAATTCCTAGTAAGGGAGATATTAGCTTAATTAGAACCCTTATAAACGTATTTATATAGATAGAAAATAGACTTAATAGAGCCGTAGATCTTAATATTAATATAGGTGCTATATTTCTTTAATAGGTACGGGTTATAAGGGATAACCTACCTATTATTAATAAAGGAATTAGGTTTAAGAGGGCTAACTAGATACTTATAAAGAGGATAACTCCTATTAAGTATAAAAGATATCTCTTAGTAAAAATCCTTTAGAAAAGCCTTATTATAATAATTCTTCTCCTAACTAAAATACCTATTATTAAGAATACTAGTATAGTAATTATAAATTATATATTATAAGACTAACTTATATAGCGTATTATTATCCTATTAAGGGGGGATAAATACTTAAATAATACTATTAATATTACTAACTATCTAGATCTAATCCTCTTCCTGTATAATAAAGAGAATATAAGTATATAAGAGACCTCGCTTCTAAAACTTAATAATATAATAGTAGCCTATATAAACCTTAAGGACGTATTACTTAAGGAGGTCTTTTATTAGCTCCTAGAGCTTTTAATTAAAGATATAGGTAATTAGGTTATAAAAGTACTCTAACATCTAACTAGACTCTAGTAAGCTTTAAATATTAGGCTACTTAAAATTATATATAAAGGTAATAAATAATTTAGGTTTACCCCTTTTTTAAATTATTATTATAGCGTCTTATATTCTCGCTTTTATAATACGTAGGCTTCCTAGTATTATTAATAGGAGGATAGTTACCTTACTATTAATATTTTTAAGCGAGATATCTAGATTAGTACTAAGCCTATCTATTAGGCTAGAGTAGTAGTCCGCTTAAATAGTCTATTAATTCTAATAATACTAATTTAGGTTATTAAGCTCTATTAATATCTAGATATTAGTAGCTTAGTAGCTAAATAGATATCTACTATTAATTATATAATTAAAGAAATCGGGCTAGATCTAGATATTAATTAGCTAATTATTTAAATTATATTAACTATCCCCTAATTAATATTTAAATTATTTAGAACTATTTATAACTAAGCGGATTCAGGTCTAGAAAATAACTAGGGAAATATATTAAATAGTCTTACTTATATCTATTTTATATAAAATTATTATCTTATTACTCGCTAAGACTTATTATAACCCTAAGGTATATACTAGCTAGCGACGTGCTAGTCTAATTCCTACTTAGGGTTACTACCCTCTTCCTACTCTAGTTTATTATTACTACTAATTAAGGTATACTAGGCGAGTATACTAGTAATATAGTTCTATTATAATATATATAGTAGATAATCGCCTAGAAGCTAGTAGCCGGCTAATAGGAGGTAGTTATACTACGACTATTTATTAAAGGGAAATAGGAGCGGATATTAGAGGACTATATAAGAAGGATACTAATTAGGAATTATTATAAGGCCCCTCTTAATAGTTTTAATATAGATATCCTACTTAATCCGGCCTCTTATAGCGTTATTAGGAGTTATTATAATATAGGCTACTTCTATAAAGGTAGGGTAATTATAGGTACCCTTATCCTATTATTTAAGATTTAGCTATTAGATATAGACACTTATAATATTAATAGGATATTATAATTTATTCTCCTTAAGGCGGTTATAATAGGATTTAAACCCTTAAATATATAAGTTAATAGACTAGAGGGTATACTAAGTAGAAGTAAGGGTATCTTAATTTAAATTATTAAAATATTAATAGTAAATATCTAGTTACTCCTATATACTATCTAGTATATAGATCTAGGCGAATTTTAGCCTAAGGCTATTATTAGTAATAAGAGGACCTATTAGATAATAAATAGACCCCTAGATCTAGAAGGTAGTTTAATTAATATAGGTATTAATATTAATTATACCCTCGCTAGTAAAGGAGAGATAATTATTATAGCTAATAATATTATCTAAAAATTCTTTATTATATATAATCCTCCTTCTTATAAACTATCTATTAATAATAATATTATTTATATAACTAAGTAATTTATTAATAAATTATACCCTAAGCTTAGCTTCCTTTTAAGGCCCCTTAGATAATAAGTTAATATTAGTTAGCTTATATAACTAGTTAGGAGATAGCTAATTATTCTTCCTACTATTATAGTATAGCTATTAACTATCTCCTAAGTTACTATATTAATTTTTCTGTAATAGTATATTATAATAGGGGTATATATTTCTAGTAATATTAAATAAATTATTAACCTAGTAAAGCTTTATATATCTTATTATATAGGGATTCCTATATACTTAATATCCCTAGCCTAGTATCTACCCCTAATATATATTATTCTAACGCTAGTATAAGCCTTATTAAATAGGGGGCTAGTACTTAATATTATTATCTTTATTAGCCTATTAATAGGCGTACTAACGACGCGTAAGGGGATAGTATTCTAGAGCTAGCTAAGAAGTAATTTCTTAAGAGGCGTCTAGAAATATTAGGGGAGTAGGTTATTTAGGGTTCCTAGGGGGGATAATTACTTAAATAGTTATATTAATAAGGGCTATACGCTACTAGGGGGTAATACCCTTATTAGGGTCGTTATAAGGGCGAGTACCTAATAGTATTTCTCTAGGGTAAGGTTCTATTAATATAATATCTCTAGGATTTACTAGTAGGTTCTTAGATCTAGCCTAGGTTCCTAAATTAATCTTCTTTAAGCGTCTAATACACCCTATACTATTACTCTTATAAGATTTAACCCTCTTATTAATAGTATTAAGGTATAGCTTAGAAAGAGCTACGCGCTTAGAAGGTATTAGTAGGGAGGTAAGGAGCTAAATTTAGTATAGAAGGGGTAATATTATATTATTTAAAGACAGCTAGTACGGTTTATATATTATAGATTATAAGGGGAGGTATTACTATTTATAAGTTAGTATTAAAGGTAAAAAAGAGGTAGGAAGAAAAAACTATTAATATAATAGGAAGGCGCTAAGATATAATATAGTTAAACTAATTTAGTAGGTAAATCTATTAATTCTAATATATCTTCTAATATAATAGACTAATTTTAATTATTTTTAAAGTATTAGATAGCTAGAAGTAAGCTATATAATATTATTTAGATAGAAAATATTATAAAGAGTAGGTATATACGTAGGTAGAATACGAAGAAATATTAGAGTTCTAATATTTACGCTAGTCCTAGAGGGGTAATTAGGGGACTTATTAACTAACTAATAAGCCGCGATAAGGTTAGGGTCCTAATATTCCTATATTCTATTATAGTAAGAAGATTAAGTTAGATAAATTATAAGATATACTAAGACTAGTCTTATAAAATATCTATAGTATCTCCCTTAAGGAGGATAAACCCTAGGTATAGTTTCCTACCCTTTTATATTAATCTCTAACTTAGAATCTTAGCCTAGATTAAATAAAATCTCCTCTACTAGTACCTTCTAGAATTAGAAGCGTACTAGATTAAATTAAGTAATAATATTAGTTAAGACGCTGCGGAGCTAAAGTACCTTAGCCTACTAGTAGACTTTATTAAAAGTAAATACGCCTTAATAATAGATTATCTAATTCCGCTTCTTAAGAATAGCGAAATTATATATAAACTACTTTAGGCTCTTTTTAAACTAAATATAATCATATATACTACCTATCTTAACACGGAGAAATCCTTATACATTTAGTTTAATATAGGTGAAGAGAAGATAATAGCGACCGGCATTATATATTTCTACCTAGAGTACTAATATCTCGATTCTAATGGAGCTATCTTTAGTAAAGTCTTGGTAGTACTAGATTGCTTGTACCTATGGGAGTAGTAATCTCTCTCCTCACATCAAGGCCGATGATCCTTACGAGATCTTTACCCTGTTCTTCGACGATGAAACCCTTACTATTCTCGCCAACAATACCAATGAGTACGCCCAAGTACACCCAGCTCCAGCCGACAAGCCTCACACGAGAACATGGTGTCCAACGATGAAAGAAGAGCTCCGCGCTTACATTGCTGCTTACGTTTGGATTGTATATCTAGAAAAAGAAGTAAAGGACTTTTGGAATACCGACCCAGCTAAAGGGCTAATACATGATATCGTTCGTCAGCATATCAGCTTGAAAAGTTGGGAACAAATCGATAGATTCTTCTATCTCTCCAAGCCTTTGCCTCAATGCCAACAGACTCCGTTCGATAAGCTAGAGCCATTGAGCGAGCATTTGCGGAAGAAATTCAAGGACTACTGGCATACAGGGACCAACCTAGCCGTTGACGAAACGATTCAACGATTCATGGGTCGTACCAAAGAGACCGTCAATTTGCCCTCAAAGCCGATACCTAAGGGCTTCAAGATCTGGGTTCTGGCCAGTCAAGGCTATGTTCTTGACTGGCTCTACCATGCCAAAAGCGACGACGGAGGCCGGTAGACCTTGATGATTTCTGGACGGATGATAAAGGGTTCTCGAAGACACAAGCGGTGGTATTAGACCTACTGAGTCAAGATGGTATCTCAAAGGACTTCTGCCATACAATATGGCTAGATAACCTATTCACGTCAGCCCGACTACTAGCTACATTGAAAGAGGAGGGCTTTAGTGCAGCAGGGACTGTTCGAACACAAAAACCCGCCCGAGAGGTACTAAAAGAGACCTCAGGATCCACAATGCAGCGGAAGAAGCTACCAAAGGAGGCGAACAAAGGGTTGGATCCCTCCTTTTCTGCCCTGAAATTGGAGCATAACGCTCAACTGGAATAGGGCAAATTGTACGGGCGCTTGAGCCAAGACGGCCAAGTACTGGAATTCGCTTAGAAAGACTAAAATGTGGTGTTATTCATGACTACTGTTGACGATGGCCAGACTACAGTGACTAGACCTCGCCGTCGACCTACCAAAACAGCTACCAATGCGCGTACCTCTCGAGCCGTATTCGGAGACAGCGCTGTTAAGGAACTAGCAATACCCCAATTCATCGATATATACAACCATCTCATGACCAAGCCGACCAGCTCCGCTCCTATTATAATACACAGCGCATATACGTCAAGAACTGGAAGCCGCTATAGCATTTTCTGTTGGATCCCTCAATTGTGAACGCTTACAAGATTAGCCCATTGTATACCTCAACGGCCATCCGGTGAGCCACAGGACCATTCGACCCATAAGGCCTTTCGAACAAGGCTAGCCGCTCAACTGTTCGCTCAGTCGAAACGACCATACATTATAAGTGTTCATTCTAGAGCTACTCCCAACCGGCCTCTACATGCGCAAGCACACCAAGCAAGCGCGGGCCGACCATGATGAGCCGATGAGGTTAGGAGACAAACAGAAGAAGAACGGTTCTGTATGTGTAGCGAGAGGGAGTAAGGTGAAGCCAGAGAATGAGAGACGAAAGAGAAAGCCTTTGGGAGAATTTGTCTCAAAACACCATACAATTGGCCGCTGGTTGCGACAGGATACGCCCAAAGCAGTACCCCAAGGGGCTCTATGGGTGTCAGCTATGTGCTATTTACATATTCGAGCGATATGGTAGGGTAGCTAAGGTATGTATGAGGAATAGGGGGTGACTTAGCACGGAGGTTCGCCGGGCGATGGGATAACTTCATCGTACTAAAAGTTCTCCATCAAAGTGGCTCTATTTATTCCTCCGAGCATTTTATGTGTGTAAGTAAGAAAGACTCAGGTTGCTGGGGAGCGGCCCAGACTTTCTACGTAGAAGGATTCACCCCCCACCCCCTATACGGGCCATGCCCCCACGCGGGTCACCTACCCTAGAGCCACCCCCCGATCGTGGCTTTAATAACCACTTGGCCTTTTGAATGCCAGCACACCCCTCGCAGCCAGCCTCCTCACAGATAGTGTAATGATTCCCTTTGACCTGTTCGATTCGCTTGTACAGATTTGCACAAATGAATCGATGTGGCTGTGATAAAGTGTATTGTTTATCCCTGTATACAATACTCCCCTTACTACGCCTCGTACTCTCTGAATAATCTCTTATACTCCCTTAGTACTCCTTTACTACGCCCTCTTACTCCCTAGCTACTCCCTTTCACGACCTAGAATAGTAATTTCAACTCCTAAGTTTAGGGTATATATAGTACACAGCTACTCATCCTTCTTCACCCAAACCAATATACTCTTCTCCCCCCTCTCAAAACCCAATTTCCCCTCCCCGCCCTTCGCAAACACCCCCTTCCAATCCTCCAACGTCCTCTCCCTCGCATTCGCCGCAGTCAACATCTGCATATCCAACATCCGCCCCATCCTCTCCTCCATCACATCGCCCCCACTGTCCAAAATCGTCTCGTCAAGAACGACCCGACTGCCAGCTTTCATACTCGGCACCAGATTCCCCAAAATCTCCACACAGACATGATCCGGCCAATCGTGAAAGATCCTCCGGAAGAAATAGACGTCCGCATCCTTGACCGGCTGCGGCGTGAAGAAGTCATACGCTTCGTACCTGATGCGTCCCTCCAATCCCGCCGGCGGCCGCGCCTCAGCCTGACTCACCACCTCTGGCAGATCTTGCACGATAAAGTGCATCTCAGGAGCCACGTTCGCGACCGCAACGGACACGTGACCGCGTGAGCCACCACAATCCACCATTGTGGCCTTACCGAGACTCTTCCACGGAAACCCACGCGCGACCTCGATCTCCGGCGCGAGGTTCGTGCCCGAGGAACCGAGGAAGCCCATCGCGCCGCCGAATCGCTGCGCGCGATGCGGTTCCTGAGCGAAGAAGTCGAAGAGAGATTTGCCTTCGACGCCGAAGCCGAGGGTGAGACCGGATTCGCTGGGAAGGACCGTGTGGGGCCACTTGCGCATGGCGGCGACTTGGTGGGCGGTGCTGGTGTGGACTTCATCGAGGCAGTGGCCGGCGAGGTCGCGGGCGCCTGCGTCGCGGCAGAGTAGGGCGGAGATGGCGGTGTGGGCGACGTGGTCGGGGGTGGGTTCGTGGAAGACGCGGTTGGTCATGACGTAGCGGATGATGCGGCGGCATTTGTCAAGCTCGAGGCCGGACTTTTGGGAGATCTCGGTGTAGGTGGCGGTGCCGTTGAGGGGGACACATTGGGCGATGTTGTATTCATATATGGCTTGAAGAGTCCATGTGTCGTGCATCTGTTGGGGTCTGATTAGTAGAGTTCGAGTCAATAGGTATTGTGGTCCATTGGGACCTGTGACTTACCTGTAGCATCAAGAAATTGATCCATGCGAGTTTCGGACCTGTGACTAATTCGTGGAGAGTTTTCGAAGCGATCCGCAATTCGTCTCTGAGCTTGCGGAGCTCAGTTTCGTGGTCGGGGATGAAGTCTGGGCAAGGGGCATCCGCGGCGAACGAGGGCGGTGGAAGGTTCTTGGATTTGAGCAATCCCTCGATTTTCGCGGTACGATCGGAGATTGTCTGGGACAGCTCGTGCATGGAGGGGTGAAGATAGTCCGGCATGATTGCTGAAGGAGGATTGCACGTGGGAGACTTGATGAGAGGAATTCAATCTGTTGTTTATGAAAGAGAAAGAGCAAGATTTATAACCCCACCAACGGTCCTAGCTGGCAGGATTCTCTTAGCGGACTTCGTTCACTGAGAGGTGTGAGAGGCTCCCTGACCTGCTTAGCGGCAATCCTTGGAGGGGGCTGAAGCATAAGCACTAGGCATGTGGGAACCGCGGTTGAGTTGTGATTACTATATGGCTGAGTTTTAGGAGAGGTTGGATTGGTCAGCTCGTCATGGAGATTGTAGAGTAGACTGGGTGGTACAGAGTAGGGAGCTGATTGCCATCAGAACACTGTTGTATGCAATGCCAAAAGTAGCACCCGAACGTTCAAGCGGACCGGCGCATAATGTTGTACACTATCTCTTTCGCATGCGGCTTCGTGGTGGGGAATACGCTGTTGCTGACCGTCTTACTTGGTTGGAGCACCTTGCTGCAATAGACGAACGTTGACGATGCTTTAGGTGTCATGGACTGTCGCTGGTAAAGTTTTGGTACAACAACAAGGGATGAGTCTGAAAGGAAGATCGATGGGTGACATGCTAGTCTTGATGTTGCAGAATTGTGCATGAAGCTCTCCGTTGTTGAGCGCAGGGGCGTCTTGCTCGTTCAACCTGAGCAGATTTTCTTCCACAGATGGGGAAGTTAAGCCAGATATGGTATGATGTACGCAGATGATGGAGATAAGGTCTGAGTAGGAACAGTCGAAGCGATATAGGCACCACCAGATTTTCATGTTTTTCCGGAACCCGTTCATCTTCGGTGTCAGGACTGTCGACCCTATGTGACTTGCTCACCGCATTGCGATCTCAGTCGGGGCACAAAGACTGTAGTCTGCTTTGCTCTGGTGGGGCTGATAATTCTCTTTTCCCTTTGATATCCTTTGGTAACGAGACTCCTTTTGGGGTTTTATGTGTCGAGGCTTCCTCGATGGCTTCGAGGTCAGCTCCATGAGCGCTGCATGTATCTGTAAGGTATTGAGGACCCCCATAATCACTCTACCAGGGGTCTCTTGATCGTCTCCGATGAGAGTGCCTATGACGATGCCGTTGGTCATCTTGCTCCTCGGCGTGGCGGTCTCTTCTCTTGTCCTCATGCCGATGATGATGCTTGTGCCGTTTTTCTTTCTTCCTCTCGCCACTCGTCAATCTCGCCAGCGCCACAGTGACCTCTTCTCTTTTCTCTTGCAATAAGTACTCCTTCATCGGGTCATCCTCATCATGCTCCCTCTCCAACTTCATCAGCTCTACCTCCTCTTTCAATAGCGGTCTACTCTCCTCCGCTTCCCTCTCGTTATCTTCATCAGCATCTACAGTACCCACTCCATTCATTCCTCTCTCCCTCTCCTCCTCCTCCTCCCCGTCCTTTCTCTTGTACCTTGTATGATCGACCTTCAGCACCCTGCCCATGATGCTCGCTCCCCCTAGGTTGTCCACTGCAAGGTCTGTGGAGCGTTGGTCTTCATACTTGAGAAACGCAAATCCTTTGCTTTTGCCCGTCTCTTTGTCGCGGATCAGATTGACGTAGGTGGGTTCGCCATACTGAGAGAAGATTGTGATAATATCGCCTTCGGAGAGATCAAAGGGGAGACCGCCTATGTAGATGTATGCTGTGTCGTCAAAGTCACGATGCCATGATCCTGCAATGGAGACATTGGCTTCGAGCTCGCGCTTGTTGAGGTTTTGGATCTCGCGAATAGTGTTCATCATGATCTGTGGTATTGCGAATGATGATAGGTTCAAGAAGACCCTGAAGACGACGAGCTTAAGTAGACTAGCGTTAATAGCTGACTTTCAGCCACATATTTCAGCCACAGGCACAGACCATCTATCCTATCCTTCGGCTGGCCCATCAACTTTATCCAACCCTTTCCTTCTCTTTCTCCCCTCAATATCTCTCGCCCGTGATGCTTCCGGCCAACATCTTCCAGTGTTATCCCTCGACTATCTTACCGATGTTCGCTTTGATACCGAGAGTACCCCATCCACAACTCGTGGTACTTTAACGTCCGTAGCACTATGGCAGAGAGATAACGATGTCCGCTATGAGTAAACGACCAAGAGCCATTTTACAGCAACTGTCTACAAGTAATCTCTCATGAAATCGAATATTAGACTGAACCACCTGTCTTTGATATGCGACTTGTTGAAAATTAGCGCTTATGGTGTATGAAGTCCCGTTTACTACCTCCTTTGCCTGCTCTCTCGTATTTCCAAACCCTCTGTAATCTTAAGCATCTCGTCATGATTATGCATATCTGTTCATATACCATTCGGTATTTTATGTTAGTCTAGACTCATATTTTCCAGAGTCTCACTTGTTATCATATAATTAGGACGCCATATACTTCTTCTACGATTAAGTTTCTATATTATCAACATTCTCTACGAATGATCATTCATGAAATTGGAATTGCATACTGGAGAATATGATATGCCCAACGCCTGCCCTTAGATTTAGGGTAGGTTTGCCTTATATCACTACATAGCTAAATCTCCTTACTACATTAGATGAAGATAGAGACGGCTCCTACGAGGTGGAATGGGGAATTTCACAATTTGTTATGATGGAGTTTTCGCGGCACCTACGTTGGCTATAGTGGCATACTTGATTGTGTCGAAGACAGGGTTCTTCATTATTCAAAGTTCAGAGTGCAGTAGGATGGGTGTTACTTCGTAAAGGTATTTCGTAGCATACGTTGCTCCGCTCTCATATAACCTGATTCCCTTGTTCTCCCTGATGATATCAAGCGTTCTCGTATTGAATTCCCTCACTCAAGCACATCTATCTTCAGTATACTTTTCTGGCCCCTTTCGAATTGATACTGACTGTGCGCGAACGCTTTGTCCCTGTTGCAATCATAAATCTCCTTCCACATCCATCACATCTGCCTCCCCTTCGGACTGATCATCTTCATCCACCACATCTGCCTCCCCTTCGGACTGATCATCTTCATCCACCACATCTGCCTCTCCTCAGGACTGATCATTTTTAATCCATCCACCTGGCATATCGCCCGGACTCTCAGTGGAGGAATCGCTTAGCTGTTCGAGTTCAATGCACCAATCATTTGGCGAAGATCCGTATTTGAATCTTGTGATACGCCACGTCCCCAGTTGTGTAAAGTCCCAATCCACCAGTCCTTGCTGAAACATGTCGAATTCTGTTTGGCCGTATTCTTTGAGATCAACGTCGCAGCTTTGAAGACTTTCAAGCCAGATATTCAATAACGATGGCAATTGGAGTCCTCTGTTATACTTCAGTTTAACTAGAAAAAAATGTATAAAGTACAACAATGGCGTCCTGGATAGCTGCGGGGAGACATGGTGTAGATAGTAATCCATAGCAACCAGATTCTTGATTATTGGAAACCAACCTACAAATTTATCAGTGGGGCTTTTCATCCTCAATATTGCGTTTAAATCTACCTTTGATATTTTCCCGGGGTCTTTCATAGTAGGCCTTATAGGGTGCTTCTGGGTATTCGGAGAGAATCGCCCCATTACGTACTATGCTTGCAGCGATCACAATGAACGTCCGGAAACCCTCTACACTCGAGGAATGAAGTATTGAGTCACGATCTAAAGCTGTCCTGAACAATGCGGACCCATTCGCCAGGGCCAAAAAAGCCGCCAGCTCGAAACGCTCTTCGAATGGCCTCTGGTAGTAAGTAGGGTCCAGAGTTTCCTGCCATAGAATAAGTCCTCCCGCGGAACCATTGTAATTCTCTAGGCTAGGTATAAACTCAGTCTTATTGAAAAGAAGACGCGGAAAGTCTTCCGAACAATTTGACGGAGACGCGATAGCTAGGTACAATGGTGTGCTATGATTGTTATTGGTCAGTGGGAAATCTGAGATCATCTGTATGTCACACTCACCGCAGTCCCGATGTTGAATAGTTTGGATCTGCGCCATTCTCGATGAGTAAATTACATGCCTCAATGCTACCGAACCAAGCGGCAATCTGATAAATTAAGTCTTAGTTCTTTCCCCTTTCAGTAGAGATAGCGAGACTGACCGCGAGTAGCGTCAAACCCTCATCATTGCAATCAAAAGGAGAGGCAGCTCTTTCACTAAACAGCTCTTGAAGGCCTCTCACATTGTTGTCCCGCGCGTATTCGAAGACCGCAGACTCCAAAGGAACGACGTTGTATGCCCGAAGTCTGATGTCCCAGCCATATGATGCCTTCACAGCTTGAATATTCCACATTTGGTTGGCCAACCATGACGGACTACGGTATCGAATTGTAGCCACTTCAACCTCTTTCTTCCTGTTCGTAACATCACGTTTTTCCCGGTTCATAACGGAATAGCAAGTTCTTGAGAGCCAGATTCCCCCAAATATAGAAGGGTTGTCCCAATAGCGGTGGCTATGCGTAGGTGTATCAGTTTTGGTAGTCAATTCATTGTCTAATTGCGAGTTCGAATGATGATCTGATGGGCCTATCGTTCTAAGATGTGGTGTTGGGTCTACAGAAGGTGATAATTTTGCAACGAAAATATCTGGTTGGAGTTGTATCAAGGTCCTAACGAGCGTTGTTAATGATACTCTAGCTACATGGTGATGCGAAAAGGATAGCATAGACATTGCAGGTCTGTATATTGGCATATGAAGAAAGGAGGTCTTTCACCTTGTATAAATCTGATTGGACATAGAGAGTAGATTCACAGTCCATGCTAAGCGTGCTTTATATCTATCAATCTTGTCCCTTTTCAGCACCACTTTGACGGAAGCCCATTTCCTCGACGCCTTCGTCTCTGCTTCTAGGTCGACACTCAAGGTTTCGGTAAGTTCCTTGAGTCGTTCGGCTGCCTGCCTGCAGTACTGCAGGCATCTGGATGCTGAGTCGGAATTCCAGATGAGACTGGACAAAGGGTTCTGCCGTTGGTCATCCTCGATATCGGCGAGAAGACTGTGGATCATCTCCAGTTGTCCTACAATATCCTGAATATCTTCCGGCGCGTTTTTCAATTGATCGCAGAATCCTTTGATCTTGATAATGCTGCTGGTTATTTGGGCTGCGAGTGTGCTAATGCTGATACCGCTAGCGATAAGTCCAACAACAACCTCCGCCATCGTGCAGATAGGAGTAACGATTCGGTATTGTATGTCACGCGCGCAGAGCTTTCAAGGTAGCTGGAGTAAGGAAGTCACACTGAAATACCCACAGCCTCGCGAAGTGGGGTCGATATACATGTCCAGGCTGCAACGGCCACAGCCTCATAAACCATACTGTGTTGGGCATCAAGTTCATAATCTTCCTGACTACCAACCTCAGGATCATTAGCTGCTTCTTGTGGCTGTGTTTCAATGTCAAGGTCCAGAAGTGAGCACCATGAGATCAAAACAGCCTTGATTGGTCAAAGTAGCTTATGTAATCTGCGCTAGACTATCCTGAAGTGCTCTGGACTAGAATAGGGCTTGGCAATAATTCGCATTCGCCACTCAGACTTTTTCATTACCTTACTTTATTGTCACATACTCCCTACGAGAGCGAAAATGGTGTATGTGCAGGACGCATGGATGAAGGTACATACTGTACAATCACCAAGAACTTCCAGGATCTTATATCAAACAGTTTCAACATGACCGAGTGCAAGGTTCCGTGATGTCAGTAGGGATCCAACGTTAATGACTCATACCGAAACCTTACCATTGCGACTTAATGACTAAAAGTTTCACGTTCACTGGGGTATATATCTTCGTCCTCATCGTGTGTCTTTTCCATGCTTTCTATGAGCTACATACTGTTCAATTGGGACCCGCAGCACCAAACACTGTGTGCTTTTTTCGACGTTTGATCACTGACAGTCTAGGCGTATCTTTGTGATGGAGCTCCAGCGCATTACTACGGATGGGTAAGGTGCAATTTCATGTGTTTTCATCCTCCTGAACATGTCATGATTCACAACTTTCTGGTTATGGCTTCTTGTATGGGGAAGCACCTCTCATGTGAAAAGCTATCCTTCGGTCAATACTACTTACCAATTTCTTATATTCCATAGTAGCAAGCCTTCTTGTTAGAATGTTTCCGAAGAAGTAATCGCTCCGTCAAGCTTTGCTCGACTACGCAGTATCTGTTTCTGGTCTGTCTTCAAAGGACGCACTCCTTGGTTTCGAGCCACGCTCAGGTTTTTTAATATGCCATCCCTTGCTCTGCTGTGATCGTTTCAAGTCCGGTTGGTTGCAAGGACGGAGTCCACGTTCTTTAGCAGCTTTCTACTTCCTAGTAAGGTTTTCGATACCACAACAAGCTAACTCTGATCCTAATCATGTGCAGGGGCGATCTAAGCCGAACCAATTCTGATATGAACAGACAAGTAATCGAGTCCAACACCTTTGCGCTCAAAAGGGGCCGATCGTTCCTCGTCATCACCGTCTTATCTCTCGTACTGTTTGTAAACAGCGTCAGCACCGGCATCCTGACTGTCGGTATTCCTCGCATCGCAACAGACCTAGGGTTATCCGAAAGTTTGATTTTGTGGTAAGACCTATCGCCTTCTATCACCATTAAAGTCCGTACGTAGATGCTAATAACATGAATTGATACGAAGATAGGCCTCAATCTGTATATGGGTAAGCGCTCGAGAGATCTCGATCGGGGGTCCACTTTTGCTTATGACCGAACCGCATATTTCCAGACTCACCAGCGGGTCATGCCTTCTGCTAGCCGGGTCAGTCGCGGATGTTATAGGTAGTCGCATCGTCAACCTGACTGGGACCCTCCTCGTGGGTGTCTTCATCCTCGCTTGCGGTCTTCCGAAAACCGGCGTTGAATTGATCATGTTTCGAGCCATGCAAGGGATCGCAATTGCACTTTGCCTCCCTACCTCGATGGGGATTCTCAGCACGGCCATTCCCAGCGGCACCAGACGTAATATCGCTTTCTCTTGTCTTGGAATAGGGCAGGCTCTTGGCTACGCCGTTGGATTGGTAATATCTGGGGTCTTTCTCGACACCATCGGCTGGCGGGTCGCCTTCTACATTTTTGGAGCTTTCACGCTGGTTCTCTTCCTAGCTGAAGTCAGAATTTTGCCCCCGGACAGACTTTCAGAAAAGCCAAGTTGGAGAAGACTTGCCGTTGGTATCGATTGGATTGGCGCAGGGATAGCTAGCGCCTGCTTGAGTATGTTCTCATACGTTTTGGCGTAAGTCGCCCGCAATTTTTTTCAAAATCCATTACTGAGAGGTGAGACAGAATGATCACGTCTGACATAGGGTATATCCGTAAGCCGGCCAACGTCATATTACTCGGTCTCAGTCTAGCACTCGTTCCAGCATTTATCTTCTGGGTTGGGAGACAAGAAAAATTGCAAAAGCCGGCATTAGTTCCAAACTCCATCTGGAAGAACAAAGCTTTCACGACAATTTGCCTCATGGTGCTCCTATCTTTTGCGGTCATGCAAAGTATGGAGTCATTTGTAAGCCTGTTGTATGTCGTCTTCAAGCCCCAAAGCTAGCATTCAGGGCACGCTCACTGTTGTCAGCTTTCAGAATGTTCAGCATCTCTCTGCCCTCGAGTCCTCGATCAGATTCCTCCCCAGTATCGTCGTTGGTATCTTGCTTGAGTTGACCACAGGTTTCTTCATCCACCGGTTGTCGGTCCTGTATCTTGTCACGATCTCTGCTTTGCTCTCTGCAGGTGCGCCTTTACTAATGGCACTCATCGATGCCAAGTGGCCATACTGGTATGACGCATTCTTTGCTCAGGTATGTCCTTAGAAATCAAGTAGTTGCTTAGACGCCTAACGGATAAATCAGATTCTTGCATACTTCAGTGTCGACAGTAGGTCTTGCACTTTTCCTTTGGTCCCCCTATTCAGTCCCCGTGACTGAATTCTCCACAACTTCTAGTACTGTTCACCGTCGGAATCCTCGTAGTTTCCGACGTGTTTCCGGAAGGCGACCAAGCATTGGCCGGCGCAGTCTTCAACACCCTTGCCCAATTCGGTATCTCCATTGGTCTTGCGGTCATGGGCGTCATAGCGAATTCCGTCACGAAGCACTCCCATTACCCGAGCAAGAACTCACCAGACGCTCTGGAAGCCGGTTACAAGGCTAGCTTTTGGGCTACATTTGTTTTGATGATCATTTGCTGCTGCATCGGTGTCTTTGGCCTACGCAAAATCGGCAAGGTGGGCGTGAAGCGCGATTAGCCCTCTTCACAACGACCAGATGTGTCACCTGCTGGGCGTGTCTTCGTCTACATGGAAGTCACTGTCTCAGAGCCTGCAGCTGTCTCGAACATGGGATCCTGGGATGCTATCGATCAGCCGTCCGGCCGAACAACAACATTGATAATCATGCGTACGCACCTCAAACATGCCTCGCGCCTTATCTCGGTTCTCAACATTCGAAATCCAGTCATGATCGCCATCTCACGCAAGTACAAACAAGATCTATAGTCCCATCACCCACATAACGCATCCTGGTCCATACTGCAAACTTGAAAATGCCAGCAATATAAAGGCATCGTCGACCAAAGCGCACACAATAAATACATCAATGCGTTGGGGGATATGATAAGGGGACCGAAACTATCAACCAACCAAGCGTTTGACACCCGCAGCACTAGTGGTTTCGTGTCATATTGCTTGAACGACCAGCAGATCCCGTATATATGTAGATAAAATTCCTAATCCGGCAGCGTCCCTCCATGTCATTGAATAGGTATTGGTGGGGATTTAGCACGCCAACTCTTCAGAGACAGTGTGCTTCGAGATTTGTTACATAGATATCCCGTTCTATGGTGAGGCATCACTACAACCAAGATTCAATCCATAATTGCCTCGCGGATTATCACGGTGCTGCTTGGATAGAACAAGTATACACAGAGATGATCCTGCTTACATATTCATTCAAATCACGATCTCCACCCACCAACTCAGCCCCCCATCCCCCCCTATCCTCCCACCAACCCACCTCCCCCCACAATCCAAAGCCCATCCCGTCTCCGCACACAAGCTGCATAAAACCAGCTCATCATAGGTAGGTTACCAAAGCAGACAAGCGCAGCGGGGAATCGCAGCCCATCCTATGCAGCCGCAAGGTTTAGACGACCTAGCCTGCATTAGATGTCTTTGTGGCGGTGCCGTACTCCGAGGACGACCAACATAACTCAGACTAAAGTACTGGATGCTGCATGCTCCTAGTAGGCGCCTACAATTACGCTTGTATATGGTGGGTGTATACGGTATGGTGGTAATCGGCGCCCCCCCTAGTCGCTGTCGCTCCTAAGGGATTAGGATGATGTGGCTCCAGACCCCTCATCGTAGCGTTATCTATTCTGGGAACTACTAGTATTCTAGAGCTATCGCACGAGCTGGCAGATGGCAATGACGAACCGCTCACTCATTCCTCTTTCCTCAACTCAAGCCGATCGTGAGCTCTTACATCCCATACGAATAACAACACAAGGTAAACACACAGAGCTCGCACAGCGCAATGTCAAATTCCATTCTCGAACAACTCCTCACAACCGCCTACCTCTCCCTCGGCTTCTTCACCATCTACGCACTCTTCCGCACACTATACGACGCATACGCAACACCACTCCGCGACGTTCCCGGGCCATGGCTGGCGAAATTCACTCGGCTCTGGCTCTTTCAAGCCATCCGGTCTCGCGAGTATCAGAAGATTAATATCGAGTTGCATCAGAAACACGGGCCTATCGTGCGCCTGGCTCCGAATGAGTATAGTATCGATGATCCGGAAGCCGCGTCGATTATCTATCGGACTAAGGATCAGCTGGTTAAGGTAGGGCCAGCTTCGATTCTTTTCGCGGTAGCAGTTGCTGTAGAAGACGTTGGCTGAAGTATGAGGTTAGGCTCCGCGATACGAAGCTTTTGGATTTCCAAACGTCGAGCCTGATATTTTCAGCACACGTGACAATGAACACAATGCCCGACGGCGTCGTCAGGTGCTGCCCATGTATCAGATCGGCGCTTTGGTGAATGTTGAATGGCAAATCGATAGTACGACGGATAACTTTATGGATAAGATGGCGAATTTCGCGCGTGAAGGCAAAGTCATCGATATGTCGGAGTGGATCCAGTATTACACTTTCGATGCTATTGGCGCCCTTACCGTTCGTATGCCTGTATTTCCTTATTCGTGCAAACAGCTGATGGAGCCATAGTTTGGAAAGCCTTTCGGCTTCCTCAAAGACGGCACCGATGTCGCGAGCATGATATCCATCATCCATAACGTTGTGCGCTACAGCGCCGCCATGGGCGTGTTTAGCGAGTGGCATCCCTTCATCATGCGCGTCATGCAGTATTTCTCAAGGCAAGGTGAGGTAGGCATACAATACCTGTACAAGTTCGTGGCCGACTCCATTGCGGACTGGAATGCATCATCGAAGGAAGATAGGTTCTTGCAGGAAGAGAAGATTGAGGGCGGGGCTTTGCTAGAGACGGATTTTCTGGGTTCGATGCTTGCGAAACATCGGAGGAACCCCGAGATGTTCAAGGTGGAGGATACGAATTATCATCTGCTCGCACAGGTCGGGGCTGGAGGGGAGACGACAGGGGATGAAATGTGTGCTGCAATCTACTTCCTTTGCAAGTATCCGCGGGTTTTAGAGAAGCTGAGGGTGGAGGTGGAGGGTTTGAAGATGCGGTCGAAAGGTGCGAGGATCACGGCCAAGGATGCTCGAGAATGCTCGTATTTATCGGTATGTATTCCTTCGGTGGCCTTCTGATCGTTAGTGAGTCGCAAAGATGTGGCAGGCATAAGCGTATACTGAGGCTCTCGCCTACTTATTACTCCTGGAACATGGCTTTCAACTCACGCTTCCAGCCATGTTAGTAATGCTGACTCAGACTCCTTTTGCAGGCTGTCATCAAAGAAACCTTACGGCTGTTCCCAGCTCTCGGTATCAACTTACCTCGTGTAGTACCAAAAGGTGGACTTAACCTAGCAGGTCGCACATTCCCCGAGGGTGTACGTTTTATCCATTATATCTCTTTCCCGTGTTCCATTCTCCACAAAGCTAACAAAATCCCATAAGACAATCGTCGGCGTCAACAGCTGGGTCGCGCACGCGAATAAGTCAGTCTTCGGAGCCGACGCCGACACCTTCCGACCTGAGCGTTGGCTCGAATCGCCGGAGAAGAGTACCAAGATGGAGCAGTATTTCTTGACTGTAAGTCATTCGCGTTGATATATTTCTTCTTCATAATGAGCCTCAATCTAATGTCTTTGAAATAGTTTGGCAAAGGTGCACGAACGTGTATTGGCAAGAACATAGCGTTGATGGAGTTAGAGAAACTTATTGCGGAGCTCGTGGTTCGCTTTGATATTAGCCTAGCGGATCCTGAGCATGATTGGACGGTGCGTAATGATTGGTTTGTCAAGCCTGAGGATTTTCAGGTGAGGCTAAAGGACAGGAAGGTCGGTGAGTAAGGGAGAGGTTCATGGCAAAGGGGTTTGAGATGAGCTTGTAAATGGTAAGAAGTTTTGACATAACTCCCAGGTCTGCGTTTCCTAGCCTAGGCTTTGGGTTTTCTCGCATAGATCGTGTGAAACTGTGTTGTACATGAACCGTTCGTGGTGAGTGGAGGACTGTCCCTTGAGTGTCTTGGAATTGTATACGAAGCAGCGGTGGGCATAGTCAGATATGGTCGTAGGAGGCTGTGAACGATGTCCATTCGTAGTCGGGTAAGTATGGAGTAGTAGAGCCTACTGGCTGCACTGCTGATCCTGCCATTATCAACAAGTCTCCAGTGTAAGATGCAGTCGAGGCGATAATCGCGAACTCTCGTCGTACATTGTCGAACAAGCTTGCGTTATTGGTTATATGCCAACCTATTCGTACCAGATCATCCTCACCTTTCTGCCCTCCAGGTGCTGAGCCTCTATTTTGTAAGGGTCCCGCAACAGCGATTATCTATTACAACAATCATTGGCTGGACTAATTCTCTTCTTGATAAGTCCATCTCAGCCTCGGCAATAGAATTCTCTGCCATGTTATCATGGTCAACAGCAAGTTTTCAGCGTAAGATAACAAGGTATCAGCCTTGTTGATGTGAGGCTGAGCCCATTCCTTGCCACCGAGGTAATTGACTTTTCAACCTTGTCGCTGAAAAGTGCCCAGCTGCTTAATCTGATGACTTCATGTATCCAGTTATAAATTCAATTGTTAGAAGTGTCGATACCCAAGATATCAACATTGATTTGGCCCTTGCAAAATACCTATCCAGTGAAACTCGTAGATTTGCCACGAAACATCATCCAGGACAGCTAGCCACACTGTCAAAAGTTCATCAGACATCAATCGAGTAGCCGATTTACTCTAGCACCAAGCATGAGCATGAAGCATAGTATGTGTGTAAGATTCCTCAAACCACCGGGTCAACTGACGTTCTTCGTACCAGTCGGCAAGAAAATCAAATACAACTTGCAGACCTTCTGCATGGACATTTGTGTTCCATTCACCTGCGGAATGTCATTGATGTGAGAAACCCTTTCAACCCATCTTTTGGCAGTATCATTGCTCTTTCTTCTACGAAAGCGCACTTATTGAAGCCTAATCCACGGCTCACACTCTATGTTGTGATGGCGAGAGCTTCATTTGACGATGTTGATAGGTGGGCGACCGCAAATAATCCTCCACCTGACGATTAAAGGGATGGGCACCGATGCAAGTGGATGCTACACGTTGGCTGGCACGCGGCTTCCAAAATGATTCGGACACATTTGACCGGCAGCCCCACCAAAGTGTCCAAATTATCTTGAGATCCGCGTGGCTGGGGGCAAGACAGGATGTAGATATCGATATTGTTGCATCAAGAAGTATGTCGGGCACCGTGAGAAAGGGCAATGCCGAGTTGCATTGGTGAAAATTGCGGCTAGCGTCTAAAGATTAGCCCTCCCGTACGGCACGTGACTTCTGTGTACCTACAAACTCACTCGGAGCAGGACGGTTCGATCACGCCCACTCACCTCTCTGAGTCTCAATCGCTGGGTGCTGTCATGGTATAGGGATCCAAATCTGTGACTGCAATCGAGAGCCACAGAGGCCAACATGAGTCGACAGTCAAATTTCAAAGGCCCAAGGGTAATCAACACGGGAAACAAGGATCGACCCCAAAGCAAGGAAGGCGAGGAGAAGGGCATGTGGTCCTCATTGCTGGACAGTGTTGCTAGCGGCAAGAAGCTTCCTGAGAAGAAGATAGTCGTCCTAGGTCGGTCGCAAATAGAGAATGGGAAAAGGGGTAGCTGAGAAGAGACAGGAGGGACGCCTGATACACAAAGGGAATTCCTCGAGGTGCTCTCCGACGCTCCTAAAAGACTGCAAGACCGGCATAGGAAGCAGCAAATCGTTGCGAACGACTTCGCACTTGGATATACATATCAAGATGTGCTGGACGCAGACCAGGAAGGTGAGCATTGTGCAGTTTGTGGAAGGTATCATAGCTAATCGACAGTAGACATACTGGCTCGGCTATCAATCCACCTCCTGTCAGAACCAATGCCCTCTTTTGCTCCTTTGCTGAAGCCTCTCTTCACTCCACCATCGATCCCAGAGACTCTCCTTGTCATTCTACTAGATTGGTCGGAACCGTGGCACTGGGTCAGGCAACTACGAGATTGGATCAGAATATTGCGAGCCGTCACCTCCTCCCTTGGTAATGCAGAACTTGAAACCATGGAACACGTCACGAAAGAGTGGCAGCAGCGGAAACGAGGGACCATCGCCAGCGATATTGGAGGATTGGGGACAGCGAACGAAAGCAACGTGATGTTGCCTCTCAGTGAAGGAGAGTGGGATGAACCACTGGGGCTACCCCTCTGCGTGGTCTGCCATGGTGTGAGTACCAAAAATGCAGGCGTGTGAAGGCTTCAGACAACCGTGGTGGAATATCGGTTGAAAGATGATGCTGACAAGGCTTCTTACAGGCTGACAAAATTGATACGCTGGAAATCGAGCAAGGTTGGAGAGAAGACGAATTTGATTTCGTGCTGCAATCCTTGCGAACAATACTGATGAAGCGTAAGCTGCCGTTCGACTTCCAGCTCTCTTTGGCTAATCGTACTGACCATTGTAGACGGCGCATCATTGATATACACGTCCAACTCAACCCCAAATTCTTTGCCAACACTTATACAATCAACCCTTGGCATACACTCGCTACTCAAGAAGCAAGCGCTCAAGCACAACGTCATCGATAGAGACAAGGTGCTCGTGCCTCCAAAATGGGACTCGTGGGGCAAGATCCGTGTACTCAGGGAAGGCTTTGACGTGGAAGGAACGAGCAGTGGATGGAGCCTCGACATCCAGCCTATCCCTATACCACCACCTAATAGCAACACAGAACCAGAACAAACAGACCACAGCCACCCGGCAGCCGAGACCTCAGGCCCCGTCCTTACAGCCTACGAATCCACCATCCCCTCCCCCCGAAATCCCCAACCCTCCAACCCCTTATCCCACCAACCCCGCATCGAAGTCCTCACAAAACCAACCCAAGACTTCCTAACCACCCAACTCGAAACCCTCACCCGCCTCGTCGCCGAAGACGCCTCCACCACCCCCACCACAGCCAACGCCCCCAACGCCCCCTTCACATTCAGCACCAAACCCTCCGAGCGTAACATGAACGAGCAAATCGGCCCCGTGCAGGTGAACATGGGCGGTATACAAGTCGACGCCGACGACATGCTCCGGAAGCTGAAATCGTCTCGAGATCGCGAACGATCGGATGAGGGAAGGCTCGGAAAGGATGATATTGGCGAGGAGGTGGGTGGGAAGAGGGAGACGGAGGAGGATTTGAAGGCGGAGAATGAGAAGTTGAATTCGTTTTTTGCGAATTTGATCAAGAAGGGGGCGAGTGGGAGTCCGAGGGGGACGACGCGGGTTGGGAGTGGAAGTGGGAGTGGGAGTGGGAGTGGGAGGGAGACACCGAGTAAGAAGCGTGAGGGGTCTTAGATTGGACGGATGCTTGGGGGCAGATGCTAGATAGATACCCATAGTTCATGCGAGAGCTTGCCTATTGTGCTACCAAGGGGCTCCTTCGATTTGAAAATTCGTTCGCCTACTAATTCCATAGGCGATGTGGGAATCATGCTGAGAGTGAAAATCTACCTACTCTCTACTTCGTCTGACCCGGATCTCTGTCTATTCGTAATGCTCAGCGGTTCATTACCGATACTAAAAGGTAATACAGAACCCTGATCAGATCAGATCACTCAAACCTATAAGAGCTGAGAAAAAACCAGCTTTTGCCAAAATTCCACTCGTTAGATCCAAGATACCCAAACCCATCCAAATCCTACAACTCATCCTCCTTCCCACCCGTCCCCTCCCTCCTCACCCTCGCCCCCTCCTTCAACTTCTCCCACCTCTCCCTATACCTCCCCACCACCCCCTTCAACTTCTCATTCTCCCTCCCCATCCGCTCCAACTCCTTCTTCCCATCCCGAACCTGCTCCTCCAAACTCTCCACCCTCTCTCCACCATCAGGGCCCCCAACGACCGAGGCGGCCATGCTGGCGCGAATGCTCTGATGCAGCGCCGCGCTCGACGTCTGCGCGCCAACTTCGAATTGCCAGAGCCGATTCGTGACATTGTCGAGCGTGTCGCGGAGTTTTGCATTCTCCAGTTGCAACTCTTCCATCGTTTTGCTGTTCCCGGCGACTCTTTTCCCTCCGCGCGTCATGAGGGGACTGGGTGGTCCAGGCGTCTCCCTCGCATCGACGAATTCTTCCAAGTCTTCGCTGTTGCGTGCGCCGTCGCGTTCGAAGGCGGGAATGTGGCCATTTCGCGTGAGTATGCTTGCGTAGGGCATGGTTCCTCCGGTTGTGGGGACGACGTAGAAGCTTTCCGCGGCGCCGAGATTGTTCCCGCCGGGTTCTTCGCGGACGGCACGGAGGGCGGCTTTGGAGAAGAGACGGGAGTAGTCTGGTTCGGCTGTTGCGCGCTCGGTGGGTCTGGTCGGTTGTTTTGAGGGGGCCTTCTCGGGCTGATGTGGTTCTTCGGGTGTGAGTGGGAGGCCGGCAAAGGCGAGGGGCGCGGAGAGTTTGGAGAAGAGGGATTCAAAGGTAGAATAGAAGCGCTTGAAGGGTTCGTCGGATTGCGAGATCTCTGTGGGTGCCTGTTGAGAGGGTGAGGGGTTGGTGGATGGGATTGGAGGTTGAGAGGGTAATGTTGGTGCTGTGGGGGATTTCTCGGAAGTATTGAGTGTAGCTACAGTCTTTGACGACGTGTCGCCCACTTTCGACCTCCTCGGCGGACTGACGATTTTGCCTTCGACGTGAGGTTGAGCGAGTACTGGTGTCGATGCTTGGCCACTTCTCCGCGGTCTGTTGGACGGTATGCCGCGGGCAGATGCCAGGTTACTTGCTATCGAAGAGCTAATATCTCGTTGGGGTCGGTGGGCAGCCGGCAGACTTTGCGATGGAGACCGGTATGGAGATCCATCTTGCACCTTTGGTGGTTCTGGAAGCTGGGACGGGGACGGGGCAGGCTTCATTTCTGGGACGGGTTCGGGAGCCTTGGTGATAGGGTGTGTGTTCTGAAACTTTAGCAGCTGCGCTAGCTTTTCGTGATGTTGTTCGAGTAGCTTCAGGGTTCGGAATGCCTGTCTTCGTGCCTGAGCACAAGGCGTTGCACAGAGAACACGGCGGCCCATACCTCGGAAGCATCATCTATCCCCCTTGCAGCCGTTGCAAACTGGCCCGCCGCCAGATCGTGTTCGTCGATCGCAGCTGTGGGGGTGTTTGCTCTGGATGCCTTGAGAGCATGCGATTGCGCCTAGTAGTTGAAGCTCTTAGTATGGTGTCCGTGTAGTCATAGAGGTTGCGAACTTACCAGTGTCAAGGCTGAGGCATCCATCTTAGGCAACTTATGAGAGGAAGAGTCAGCTATATAGTTATGTCCTGCGATTACATCGGGATCTGGGGCCGATGGAGCATTTTGCGTTTTGAAGAGGTTGGTAACAATAATTGATAGCTAAGATACAAGAGCTGGGCGTGGTGTTTCCCTTGCAATGTAGGTTCTTTCGCGTACCATCGCTCTGCTAGTTATTGCTTAAAGGGTGGTCTATTGTATTCCGTGAATGTCATCAACCCCAGTAAAAGACCTCCTTCGCTCTTTAGTTTAGTACTAGTCAAGACCTTAGCGGAGGCTCTGCTGAGAGTGACGCCGATCATCCGAGGAAAGCGTGATGATCTTCGCGCCAAGACTTCTAGTGTCGTGTTTTCCGGAGTTGAGACGAATTGAATACCTTGGTTTCGTCATCAATATTCATAGGCACGTTCTGTTCCCAGTATACGCTCAATTATATTCACAATCGCTCTCGGCACCTTTGTGGTCTTCTTTACTCCCTACATACGCCATGATCTAAGGACAGAACCTTGGTCGACCCTCAGCCAATGGACCGTCTAGCTAAGGAGACTTCTCCGGCACCCTCCACATCCACTGGGACCAAGGGTTTCAAGGGACTGGTGGCTAAGGCCCGCCTGGGTCTTGAAAAAGACAAGGATGAGTCTACCGTGTCCCTCAATGGCTCAGATGAAGGGGAGCGGAATGGTGTAAGACATTCCGTTGACTCTCTCATCGACAGAGTCCGCGACAGTAGGAAGACCAACGTTGAGGAAGATGGACTACCTTCGGGACCCAGCGCCCTTTCAAAGCTCATTCCAGGGCGAACCAAGAAGAAGAGACGGAAGCGAGAGGAGGCTGAGCAGCAGCAGCAACAAGAGCCAGATGGGCGCGGTCGCAGTATTGGGGACCAGACGGCGACGGCTGCTGATCGGAACATGCTGTCGCATGAGAACGAAAGTCGGAGCACGTTGGATGAAGACGGTGCAAGTTTGCTTACTATTGAGTCAGACACAGAGCCGTAAGCAAGCGCTTCTCTACTGTCGGTAGAATCGAGTGCCAAGCATTCTCGGCGTTGCTGGCTGTGCCAGCGGAGGGCGCTCGTACCCTCCACACGTTGCAAGAAGGCTTGAAGCATACCCGCAAGACGTTCAAACCTTTCTACCTGTCCCTAGATCCCTGTCCGTATAGCCGTTGCATGTCTTGTAATCAGAGACCTGATCAAGCCTTCTGTGGACTCCGCTCTACTGGCAAGCGATACCTCGAGGTGCTAACATTCCATGCAGATCTTTAGCTCACAAAAATCCTGCTATTGCTCCGCCGCCTTTAGTATCGCACCAGTCGCATGTCGGCTACCTTACCTCGTCCTCGCCTCTAATAAAGACCACTGTATCCTCCGAAGCGCCAAGTGACCTCCATTTGGACAGCACCGGCTCCAAATCCCAGAATCCTGAATTCCATAGCCCTCAATACCACAAAGCGGACACGTTTCCAGCCTCAGCTACAAGTAGCACACCCTCGCTGAATCTGGCACCTCAGCATGCTGCAACGATGGAACCCAGTGACGGTGAGAGGTCTCTCAAGGCGGCAGCTGATGGCAGTAGGAACAGAGGGATCTCACCAGGCGCCAAGATCAAGGACGTCTTCTCAATGGGACCTAAGAAGAAGAACTCAAGTCCGCCGAAGAGCCCAGATCGCGCATCGGTAGCTTCCGAGAGCAACGGGAATGGTCGGGGGGGCCTCTTCAACAAGGAAAAGAGAGGGAGCGTCCACTTCGGGAGGACTAAGGCGTCAGATAGTTCACAATTGCCCGACATCAAAACGAGAAACCCTACAACCAGTATGTCAGATCTTCCGGCAATCGTTACCACTCCGAAGACTCCCACAAGCGCTTCTCTTGAGACTCCAGAAACACTTGTGACTCCACCAACACCAACCGATCAGCGAATAGAACCTCCCAGCAGCCCGTCGCTCAGGACCAAGGGTGCAACTCCGGCAGGGACAAATGCGAATACTGTCACCTCGGCTTCTGGCACCATGATCTCCCATCGCCGAGTCAGGTCTGATTCTGGCGTACATGCACCCAGTAAATTATCAAGTGCCATGTCTGCGCCTCTCACACCCATGGTTGAAGAAGCTAGATCACCGGCTGTTCAAGGTTCTCCTGGCAGCTCGGGAGGCTTCTTCTCGTCTGTCTTCTCGGCCGCGCAGAACGCCGCCAATCAATTCAGCGACACTATCGCAGGCAAAGAACCACGATCGAGATCCTCTACTCAAACCACCCAAGGAGAAGGTCTCGATGAATCAGATACGGCTACGACTATCACCGATAATGCAGTAGATCCGCCCGTAGGCGAGGATAAGAAACTTGCAGTTGACACCCTTGGTACAGGTGACCTTCGTCTAAGTCATCTGGGCATTGGCACGGATAATTCTTCGACTGCGTCCCTTACGAATGGTGCCTCCGAAAGAAGCGGCGCATCGGCTCAGCGAGAAGAAGCAGCAGCGCGAGTCGAGAACGCATTTGCCGCCCGAGCAGTATCTCAGGCGTACAGCGAGAGAGCGGTTGAAGAAACAATAGCAACACCTGTGGCTGAAGACGTTGTGCCTGGTGTTAAACTAAGATCAAACTACGAATCTAGCATCATGACAGGTGACAAAACACCCCCTAATGGAAGTATTCACGAGAGCGAAGCTACGTTTCGTCGTAGCGGCAGCGTTCGCAGCCGGGTTGGGACCATCGCCAAGCGGCATAGAAACAGCTCATCTGCTACCGGTGGCACCATCGCTGCAGCAATAGCCTCTAGCACCTCAGCTCTCGCTGCTTCCGGAGCATTGAATGGCACTCCGAAGCTCACCGGGTTTGCCGTTGCGAGCAAAAAGCGTAACCGAGACTTTCATAATTTATTCCGCAGTGTACCCGAAGACGACTACCTCATCGAGGACTACAGTTGCGCCTTGCAGCGCGAAATTATACTCGCAGGGAGAATTTACGTTTCAGAAGGCCACATCTGCTTCTCAAGTAATATTCTAGGTTGGGTGACTACTCTTATCATTAACTTTGATGAGATCGTCTCCGTGGAGAAAGAAAACACTGCTATGGTCTTCCCAAATGCAATCGCGATACAGACCTTACATGCAAGACATACCTTCCGCAGTCTGCTCAGTCGAGAAGCTACCTACGACCTACTCATTGGTATCTGGAAAATCAATCACCCGTCATTAAAGAGCTCTCTTAATGGTGTCAGACTCGATCAAGGTGGAACTGGTGACAAGACCGAAAAGCTTGAGCCGACCGGCAGTGACGGAAATAGTGACGTTACTGGGGAAGAAGACGATGAGGTCTATGACGAAGACGAAGAAGAAGACGAAGGTACTGATGACTTTACTGAAGTACCTGAAGGAAGTGTAGCTGGCAGTGAAGCCGTCGCGGATCCGGTAGGACGAAAAGCGTCTGCTATGGGCGTGGCAGTTGGCGCTGCTGCCGGCGGCGTGCCTACCCCGAGTGATGCTAAGGCAGGTGAGAAGGCTGCAGCTGCAAGCGCAGCAAGTGTCGACTTTCCAGGTCCAGCGACTCATTCGCCGACTGAATGCAGCGATGGCGATACCCACTATGACAAATTCCTCAAAGATGACATCGTTCCAGCTCCTCTTGGCAAAGTCTACTCTATGGTGTTTGGACCTGCATCTGGTGGGTTCATGGCCAAGTGGCTACTTGATGAAATGAAGTGTACGGATCTTCAGATGGAGGATGACAAGAAAGGTCTTTCTGAGGAGAACAACGTCCGCACCTTCTCGTACATCAAGCCACTCTACGCTTCGATCGGGCCAAAGTCAACCAAGTGCGTGGTCACTGAAACTTTGGACTTCATTGACTTGGAAAAGTCAATTTCGGTCACTGCAAGTACACAAACACCCGATGTTCCCAGTGGCAATGTTTTTGCAACGAAAACGCGCTTTTGTTTCATGTGGGCCCCGGGCAACGCGACCAGGATAGTCATGAACTTCAATATTGAATGGACTGGAAAATCTTGGCTCAAGGGTGATTCATAACCCTGCCCATGTTTAGAGGTTCGTTGCTAACTAAGACCCTCAGGACCTATTGAAAAAGGGGCAACCGACGGGCAGAAGACTTACGGTGATGACTTGATCAAGGCCCTAAAAGCCGGCGTCACATCAAGGCCTCGCGCGGGCACCAACGGCTCGAAAATCAAGAAAGGCAAACGTAGGAAGGGCGATCCAGCCTCTACGAAAATTGCACCACTGGATGATAAGGCGACCAGTGGTGTTCAACGGCAAGAAAACTCCTGGGGCCTTTTCGAACCATTGCATGGCATCTTGGGCCCAGTGGTCGACATTTGCAGTCCAATCGTCAATTCAAATGTGATCATTGGGCTTCTTCTTTTCATCATACTTATCAACTGGCTCCGCGGCCCAAAGCTTACCTCCTCAAACAGCCTTGGCTATCCTGGCATGTCAACACCCCAGCGCATCGCCGCCTACGAAGAAGTATGGCGAAAGGAAGAGAGCGATCTGTGGGACTGGCTGGAAGAACGCGTAGGAATGCAAGGCATCGCCTATCCTGACAGTAGTAATGACCAGGAGATTGTGGCGCAAGCGAGGAGGCAGCGCGAGGCGACCATGAAGGGCAAGGGTTTGCGGAAGGCGTTGGCGGATGTGAAGATGAGTGACAGAGAGGTTGACCATGCTATCAAGGTTACGCAAGAGAAGCTTGAGGTGCTGAAGAGAACCGTGGATGAGAAGAAAGGGGTGGAACGTGTACGAGGGCAAACGGATGACATTTCTGGCCGATGAGAGTGTGAAGGTGGAGCATTGACTGACTGTACCATTGAGCGTTTTAGCCTAAGCAATGCATATCCTTAACTCCTTCCAGGCCCTTTCAGGCCTCGCAGCCGTCTGATCGCATGCAATGTGGGCGGCAAATGTGGTGTCGTTTCTGAGCCCTCGGATGTATCGGTGCTGTAGCATCTCATATACAACATACGGCACGTAACGAAAAGCCTTCCTGCTTGTACGGACTCCAATATTCCATTACGAAGCTGCTGAGTACGACAGGCCGTGTCTGCGACCTGGTTTATGTACGTCATGACGGATACGGCTCCTTCTGTTGCAGTGCGAGGACTGAGAGCGGGGCTTTTGTACTTTGGAATGGGGTGGGCGGGTTGTGTAAGGATGGTTGTAGATGGGGAAGAGGAGGGAGGGGGATGATTGGGGGGGGGGGGGGGGGGGGGGGGGGGGGGGGGGGTGGGTTTGGGGGGGGATGG
>JAABUM010000249.1_pt1 | contig 105223 bp, 98 predicted proteins | sample 5559161 | NCBI WGS metagenome assembly JAABUM01 (sample SAMN10711868, study PRJNA513369) | rock metagenome | isolation source: Antarctica rocks | place: Antarctica: Victoria Land, Siegfried Peak nord
TCATCAAGGTCAGGTAGGGGGCGACGAACGCCCATTCATCGTCGGTGACATCACTAGGGTAAGGCTTGCGGGTAGACATACATATAAAACACCTGCAAACCGCCCAAAGTGCCTAACACGCTCTAGGCGGTCAGCAGCGCGTTTCCCGCTGAGGCCAGCCACTCCCGGTCAGTTTCGCGTAGAAACTCGCCGATTGTGATCTCCTCGCCCCGGCCTTGAATAGTGAGTGTTCCCGAGTCCAGGCCCGGCGGGACGCGCCGGAGCAGAAAGCCGCGCACATCCCGCCGCGCCATCCGCCGTTCGCGCGCCCGCCCCCATTCCGAATGCCGGACGCGCACCCATTCACCGGAGAGTTCCACCGTATCGCGCGCCGTGATTGGTCGCAGAATCGCCGCCAGGGTGAAAAAGCCCAGCCCTTCGGTCAGCAGCAGGCCGAGCAGCAAGGCCCCCTGCCAATGGCGCAGCGAATAGGGCAGGCCGCTGGGTGAGATCTGGGCCATGAATAGTACGCTGCGGCCTGTCAGGGTCAGGGCCAGACCGGTGTAGAGGGTGATGAGCAGGTTGAGGAGCAGGACGCCCGCGAAGAACACGACAATGGGTGAAACGCCGCGTGGTGGGATGACGAGGGTGACGGTCCCGTCATCCTCCCGCCCGATCTGGACCGGGCAGCGGCCGGGCCGCTCCCGCGCCCCCGGCACCTCGTCCAGTATCGTCGTCATGCCGCCCGTGTTTCCCATGTCTCTAATAGATCCCGCAGGGCGCGGTAGTCCGCCTCCTGGGCGGCGTGGCTGCGCCCGGTCGGGCTGATGACGACCTGCGGGGACGGGTGGTAAAGCGGGAACAGCGTCCACCCGTTCCAGGAAACGGCCGTCGCTGCGTGTCGGCGGAGGGTATAGGTGTGGGCTTCGATAAGATGCAGGGCGGCCAGCGCCTTGTTGCCTAGCGTCACGATGACGGCGGGCTGCACGACGGCCAGAGTGCGCTGGAGAAACGGCGCGCAGTTCCGCAGTTCGGCGGGCGAGGGCGGGGCGTTCGTCCCCCGTGCCGTGCGCGGGTTGCACAGGGCGGCATTGGTGACGAAGACCTCCTCCCGCGTCAGCCCCGCCGACTGGAGGTAGCGCAGGAAGTTCCGGCCCGAAGCGTCCCCCGACAGCGGGATGCCGCCCTTCTCTGCCCCGAACCGTCCGGGCGCCTCGGCAATGAACAGGACGCGCGCCGCCAGCGGCCCATTGGCGGGCGAAAGCACCCGCCGCCGCCCTTCCATGCGCGGGCAGGCGCGGCAAGCCTGCACCTCGCGGACGAGCGCGACGAACTCATTTTCGGGATCGGTTGTCATGGGCCACGAGTGGGCGAGTGACTTTAGTCGCTCGTCTTGGCGCTCATCAAATCTCCAGCTTGTCGAACCGGCCCGCGCCGGGGTCCAGGGCGTTTTGCAGCACTTGATACGCTTCCTCGACTTTTTGCAGGATCATCCGCGCCTCAGCCTGCTCCTGGGTGCCGTCGGCGAAGCGGGACGGGGCACACCGATCACGCAGCTTGTTGGCCGCCGCCTGCACAGTCAGGAAGTCCGCGCCGGGCGGGACGCCGAGGATTTTGTAGGCCGTTTGCATCGGGTCGGTCTGCGAGGCCGGAGACGGGGCCGGGCCGGGGGAGGGGGCGTAGCGACCCGGCGACAATTCCCGCTGGCCGGCGGCGGTCCCGCGCGCGGCGGCGATCTTCGCCTGGGCGCGCTCCATTGGGTCATCGCTGCTGGACAGCCCCGCCTGGATGTCGTCACGGTTCAGCGCCTTCGTCAGTTCTTCCTGCGCGTCCTCCGTGATGTCGTTCAGGCGGCCTTTCGCTTCGTCGAGGTAAGTTTTCGCGAGGCGAAAGGATCGCCCCAGAAGATCGCTCATTTCAGTACGTTACCCTTATTGTGAGGCTCCACTATTGCCGCCCGTACCCACGCGGGCTTCCAATTCCTGAAGCTGCCGGTCCACGTCCGAGGCGGCCATCGGCGTCTTCGGTGCGACACTGGCACTGGCGGCGGGCTTGGGGGCAAGCCCGAGCCGCTGCTCCATCTGCGCCAGCTCATCATCGGCGTTGCTGGACGCCTGCACGTCTTCCAGGCCCGCCAGCTTGCCGCTCAGGCTCTCGCGGGCCAGTTCGGTCCGTGCGGACCCTTCGCTGCGGGCGTTGGAGATCTTGGCCGCCGCGCGCTCGAAGGCCTGGTCGGTGCCGTCCGCCGACATGCCTTCCAGCGCCTTGTTCATCGAGTTCTCGATCTGCGCCTGCTTCCACTGCGCCTTCATCGAGAGCGCCTGCGCGGTCTTGGCGCGGATGCGCTCTTCCTCGCGCCGCATGGCGGTCTTGACGGCCTCGGTGGTCTCCAAAGCCTGCTGGAGCGAGACTTTGGTGGACTCCAGCGTGCCGTCGTACTGCCCTTTTTCGATCAGGAGCTGGCGGGCGAGGTCGCGGTCGCCGTTTTTCAGGGCCATTTCGGCCTTCGCCTGCAAGTTGTTGACCATCTTCTGGGTCTGGTCTACCAATGCTTGCAGGTTGTTCTTCTGCGTGATGGCCTGCACCGCCCGCTCGCGGTTCTTGGCCTGCGCCTCGCGCATCTCCTGCTGGGCCTGCTGCAAGAGGATTTCGGGGTCTTCGAGCTGGTCCAGCTTGAAGCCGAGCAGCCCCTTTAGATACCGCATGATTCGACTGAGCATTCACTGTCTCCCTTCGGGAACGGGCGAGGTACGGCGTACCTGAAATTGTCGTCAACTGTTTATGACACGCGAACGCGCAAAAAGTCGCAGCGTCATGTGCCTTATTATGGCTTATTATAACAGACCGGAAACACTTTTTCAATCATGGCGTCCAAGACAGGTATAATTGGAGCATGTTACCCGACGACGACACCATCTGCGCGCTGGCGACGCCGCCCGGAACCGGCGGGCTGGGGGTAATCCGCGTCAGCGGCCCCGCCGCCTTTGCCATCGTGGACCGGGCGACGTGGCGGCCCAATCACACGCCCTGCGCCGGCTGGGCCGGCTACACCCTGCACCGCGCGGACATCGTCCACCCGACCGGCGAGGTCATTGACGACGTCCTGCTGGCCGTCTTCCACGCCCCGCGCTCCTATACGGGCGAAGATGTGGTCGAAATCTCGGCCCACGGCGGCCCGGTCCCGCTGCGGCAGATCTTGGGCAGGCTGATGCAGTGCGGCGCGCGCCCCGCCCGGCCGGGCGAGTTCACCCAGCGCGCCTTCCTCAACGGCAGGATGGACTTGGCACAGGCCGAGGCCGTCGGCGACATCATTGCCGCCCGGACCGAGCAGGCGCACCGGCTGGCCCGGCGGCAGAGCGAGGGACGTTTGAGCGTCGCCGTGGGGGAGGTCCGGGAGATCGCGCTCGGCGTGCTGGCCCGGATCGAAGCCTCGATTGACTTCCCTGAAGACGTGGGCGAATTGGACGGGAACGCCTGCCAGAGTGAGCTATCCCAAGCGGAGCGGCGGGTCGGCGCACTGCTGGCGACAGCGGACCAGGGCATTCTCTATCGGGAGGGCCTGCGCGTCGTCCTGGCGGGCCGGCCCAACGTCGGCAAGTCGTCCCTGCTGAACGCCCTGCTGCGAACCGACCGCGCGATCGTCACGCCCGTTCCCGGCACGACGCGCGACGTGATCGAGGAGACGATGAACCTGCGCGGCATCCCCCTGCGCGCCGTGGACACGGCGGGCCTGCGCGAGACCGAGGACGAGGTGGAGCGCATCGGGGTCGCGCGGACGCGCGCCAGCCTCGCCGACGCCGACATCGCCCTGCTTATTCTGGACGCCACGGCAGGCGAGACGGACGAAGATGCCACCCTGCGCGCCGACTTAGCGGGCCGCCCGCACATCGTCGTTTGGAACAAGTGGGACTTGAAACCGGGCGCGGATCCGCCCGCTGAGGGCATCGTCGTCTCCGCCATGACCGGCTGGAACCTGGTCGCCCTCGAAGACGCCCTGGCTGACCTCGCGCTGGGGGGACGTGCCGCTGACACTGAAGACACGTTCGTCACCCACGCCCGGCACAAGCGGGCATTAGAGTTGGCGCGGACACGCCTGGCGGACGCGCGCAAGACGCTGGACGGCGCTCTGCCCGCCGACTTCGTTTCCATTGATGTCCGTGGCGCACTGGACGCCCTGGGCGAGATCACCGGCGAGACAGCGGGGGAGGACGTTATCAGTGAAATCTTTTCGCGCTTCTGCATCGGCAAGTAGGAGCCTGCTGGTCGCCCTTCTCCTGCTGGCACTGCTCGTGCCTTGCGCGATGGCCGCACCCATGGACAAAACGCCGCTCACCACTTACGATCTTGCTCCTGCCCTGGCCTACGACCTGCACACCGAGCGGGGGAAGCAAAACGCCTGGGCGGAGACGCACCTGGTCGCCGCCCTGCAAGGTCTGATCAACCGGGAGCATCCCCAGCTCTACATCACCTATGTCGGCGGGGACACGGGCAAGTCGGGCGGCGTGGACCGCTTCTGGCTGTACCACCTGCGCGCGCCCGGCGGCTGGCTGGCGCAGACGCCGCTGCGCCCCGTCCCGACGCTCGAAAGCCTGATACAGACCTTCCGCCCGCAGGTCAAGGGCGTCGTCCTGTATGACCTGCGCGTGCCCGCCACCAGCAACGTCGCCTCGACCGCAGCGGGCTGCGAGAACTTGCTGCCCATCCCGTATGACCCGGCTCCCGGCTCCGTCTATGACCGTCTGGTCGCCCACGGCCCGCATCTGCCCATTAAGCTGCGCCTGCTGCACACGGACGGCTCGCCGCTGTTCACCGGGGCCGAAACCGGCAGTGCCAAGTGCGACGCCTACCTGTGGGCCAAGCGCCGTTACCTGGACACGGGCCGGTGCGACCCGACGAGATTGGCCTATTACATTGACTCCTGGTGGCTGACCAACCCCACAAAATCCGCCCCGGACACACACGGCCTGTCCAACCACGACTACTTCATCGCCCGCCGCGCCTTCTTCTTTGACTTGTCTCCCTGGGACGACGAGGAAGCCCAGGACGACCCGACGCAGCCGCTGGGCACCGACGCCCGGACACTGACGGCGATCTTGAAATCCGCCTACGACCAGGCGCAGGGCAAGAAGATGATCCACGTTGGCGGCTTTGTCCCCTGGGCCTGGAAATACACGCAGACGGCGGGCGGCAGGCACGGCGATGTCGCCACCGAATGGCGGTACGCGGCCATTCTGTCCTGCTTCAACTCCTACATGGACGCCGACGCGCTGGGGCTAAATGCGATGGCGAACGCCTCGGTCTTCGCCCTGTTCCCCCGTCAATCCCACTACCCGCAGCCGAAGCCGACTGAGGCCGACTGGACCAAAGCCGGCGATTTGGACGGCGGCGGCAAAGTCGCTCCCTACACCTACGTCACATTCTATGTCGGCGACTACGACTCGGCGGCCTGGCTCTACCAGCGGCTGCCCGCGCTGTGGAACGACCCGGCGCGCGGGACGGTCCCGCTCGGCTGGGCCTTCAACCCCAACCTCGCCGACCGCTTCCCCATCGGCCTGGACTGGGCGCGGCGCACGGCCACGGCTAACGACCACTTCATCACCGGCGATTCGGGCGCGGGCTACCTGAACCCCGGCAACCTGGACGGCGACCGCCCCTTCTCCCATTTGCCGTCCGGCCTGGACGCCTGGGAGGCGCACAGCCGCCGGTACTATCAGGCCTGGGACCTGTCGCTGACCGGGTTCGTCATTGACGGCGACGCCCGCCCTATGTCGGCGGACGCGCTGGCCGCCTACGCCCGCTTCTCCCCGGACGGCTTCGTCGCCCAGAAACTGCCCACCTATTCGGGGCTGGTCCCCGGCACCCAGACACCTTATTTAACTATGGGAAGTGACATGCCCAACCCCGACCAGACCGACGAAGCCCTCCGCCGTATCCAGGCGACACTGGCCGGGGACAAGGGCGCGGGGCCGCACTTCCACATCTTCCGCACCATCCTCTGGTCGCCGTCCGCCCACCAAAAACTGTTCACGCGCCTGCAAACCCTGCCCAACGTCCGCATCGTAGACCCCTACACGCTCATGGGCCTGCTGCGCCGCCACTTGACGCAAAAATAATTTACCGGAACCTCCGGCGGCTGTTCTTATGTTTCGCCCTTGCCATGCTCTCCGTCATCATCCCCACGCTCAACGAGGCGGCCCAACTGCCTGAGACTCTGACGTGCGTCCGCGCCGTCCTGCATCCCGGCGATGAGATCATCGTCGCCGACGGCGGCAGCACGGACGACACCCGTGAGATCGCCGCCCGCTTTAGGGCGCGCGTCCTCCGCTCCCCGCGCGGTCGGGGCACTCAGCTCAACGCCGGTGCGGAGGCGGCCACCGGCGACATCCTGCTCTTCCTCCACGCCGACACCCATCTGCCACCCGATGCCGCCGACCTCATCCGCCGCGTCCTCGCCGACCCCGCCGTGCTGGGCGGCAACTTCACGCTCCGCTTTGACGCCCCCGCCCTGCTCCCGCGCCTCTTTGCCGCCGTCTACAACGCCCGCTCCCGCCGCTCCCGCCTGTTCTACGGCGACAGCGCCATTTTCGTGCGCCGCGCGGTCTTTGACGCCCTCGGCGGCTACCGGGAGGCCGCCCTTATGGAAGACTACGCCCTTTGCCTCGCCCTGCGTACCGAGGCCAAACGCCGTCGCCCCGACCTGCCGCTGTCCCAAACCCTGCTGCTGCTCCCATCGCCCGTTGTCACGAGCGCCCGCCGCTTCCACGGCAAGCGAGGCCTGGCCTGGCGCATGGTCGGTGTGTGGACCCTCCTGCATCTGCTCTACGCCCTGGGCGCGCGGCCCGAAGCGTTGGAGCGACGGTTTTATCCACCGGCGAAGGCTAGTTAGGATCAGGTATTTGGAGGATGAGAATGTTCAGATGAAGGTTTCAGGCGAGAAGGTGCTCTATATCGCTGAGGGTAAACTTAAAGGAGGATTCTAAATGAAAAGCTTTATGGCTCTCGCGCCGTGCGCTGTGCTGCTGACCGCTGGCATCCAGGCAGGGAATGCAACCCCCCCAGGAAAGACGCCCACGGCCGCTCAACTGCAAAAGGCATTCCCCAATGCTTCCAGCAATGTTTTTGAGGCGGGGCAGGTGTTTACCGTGTTCTGGATTGATCCCCGGCCAAGAGGGCAAAGATCGGGTGGCTTCGACGGCTATCCTGTGAGACGCGAGCGGGTTGTCAGCGACCCACGGCTGAAAGCCGAATTGAGAGCGGCAATCAATGATGCGATAGCCAGCAACAACGGTGTCGCGGCCAAGTGCTTTATCCCACACCACGGGCTAAGAGTGTCACAGGGCAGTCAGACAGTGGATTTAGTCATATGCTTCGGCTGCCGCCGTCTCGCTGTTTACTCAGGCCAGACTAGTAGCAGTAGCATCATCGCCGCAAAACCCGGTACGGAGGCTTTGTTCGACCGGGCGTTGAAGTGACCTGATTCAGCCATCCACCTCAGTCTGGGTGGGTTCCTCATCCTTCGCCGGTTCTTCCTCTTTGGGCGGCTGCGGGATACGCTTGCTTTCCGCGTCTTCCACCTCCACGGCGCCGTAGTAGGCGACCGGGTTGCCGACGCGCAAGGCCCAGCCCTGGTCGCCGTAGCTCCAGTGCCACCACTCGCCGACGTAGTTGGTCAGGCCGACGCTCTCCATCACCTCGATCAGCATCAGGCGGTTGGCGCGTGCCCCGTCCGACAGCTTGTGGTAGTAGGTCGGGGCCGAATCCCAGCCCTCGGCGGGGGAGGTGAAGTCCAGTCCCGCGTCGTCCGGGCCGCGAACCCCTACATCCAGCGCGCCGCCGGTCGTGTGCGGGGGTGGGGAGGGGTCGTCCGGCGGGGCGACCATGCGGTTGAGCATCCGGGCCATCGTGGCTTTCGACCAGTCCGGGTGCTTCTCGGTCATGTTCTTGGTAAACCCCTCGCGGATGCCGCGCTGCATCTCAATCGTCCGCAGGCAGGTCCCGATGGTCAGCGTGTGGCCGGCGGGCAGGCGCTCCTGGACCCCATTGACCATACCCGCCACGGTCTCGCGCAGGAACGGCAGGCAGCCGGGGTGCAGGATGACGCCGGGGCAGAAGTCGCGTAGGTCTACCAGAGGCTCGCCCGCGTCCACGACGGGGACGGCACGCAGAGCTTTGAGCGGTTCGCCGAAGGAGCGCAGATCGAAGCGTTTGTCAAAAGTCGGTTTGGAACGCAGTTGCGGGAAGGTCTCAAGGGGCGGGATCAAGGGCGAATTCTCCATCATAAACGATTTGTGCAGGTCCGATCATGTCTACCGGGGCGCCTTCGCCCGGCCAGATGATCCGTAAGGTTCCGCCTTTGGAAACGATGTCAACCGGCGCTCCCGCTTCGGAGAAGCCGCCGAGCACGGCGGCGACGCCCACCGCGCAGGCGCCCGTGCCGCATCCCCAGGTCTCGCCCGCACCGCGCTCCCAGATGCGGACCGCCACCGCGCCGCCGCCCTGCGGCGTCGCCCACAGAACGCTGGTCCGGTCGGGGAACAGGGAGTGGTTCTCGATCTGGGGCGAGACGCGCTGGAACGTTGCCTCGTCGGGCGGTACGTCGCCGAAGATGACGGTATGTGTGCTTCCCGTATTAATGACGGTAATCGGGTAGGTCTTGTCGTCAACGGTCAGCGGGTAGCCGATGACACGCACCTCGGACGATAGAGCGAAGGGCAAGTCGGCGGGCGCGAAGTGCGGCTCACCCATGTCCACCCCTAATATCGCATCGCGGCCGTTGCCAGAAACTTGCAGCAACCGGACGAGGCGAGTCCCCTCCTTCGTGGCGACTCGGTACTGTGTCTCACCGCCTGGCCAGCCGGCATGGTGCGCCCAGAGTGAGACGCAGCGCAGGCCGTTCCCGCACATGTCTTCGGTCCCGTCCGGGTTGAACATCCGCATTCGGAAGGTCGAGCACATCGTGTCCCGTGAGACGACCAGCAGGCCATCGGCCCCGATGCCGAACTTGCGGTCACACGCCTGGATCGCCAGCGCGGGGAGCGATAAGTGAGGCGGCTGCTCACCCCCATCCACGACAACAAAGTCGTTGCCGACACCCTGCATCTTCGTAAAGCGCATACCGTCTCAAACGCGCTTGGGGGGATGTAGGTTCCCTAAAGCGTGATCCCTTCTGCTTGCTGTCTATTCCCCAACTTGTAGCGGCCTCCTCTCACTCTAAAGGACAACCTCAAAGGACAACTTCTTACGAAAAGGCGCAAAAAGCTGAGGAAAATGACTACTCCCCAGCCATAAATGGCGGGGCTTCTACAGGTGCTATGCCCTGACGCTCTGTAGCCCCAGAGCGATTGAGTGCTAAGTTGAGCGGGCATGGGCGCCAATTCTGCTGTTCTCCATTTAAAAACTGACGGTTACTCAGGCTGGGGTGTTTAGCTCACCGACATCCTTATCTCGTATTCTCGTTCCTCGCCTGCCATGTCTGCTGCCGCCAGATAATGTATGATAAGCCACCCGGATCAGCGCCGCAGAAAGCTTCGGGCTAAGTCGGGCCAAAGGGACCTGCCTCCCAAAAAGCCTGGAAATTCTCACCTGATGAGAATCTTGCGACTCCGTTCTCCCCCGCGCCTGCGAAGTGATCAAGCATCCCCTCTGAACGAGTAAACTCTCCAAAGATGAACCAAGACCCTACCCCGCAGTTACGCCATTTGGTGGACGACGTCTACCGAACGCAGTCCCGTCGCGTCTTCGCCACTCTCGTCCGGCTGCTGGACGACTTCGACCTCGCCGAGGACGCGCTGCAAGAGGCCTTCACGGCGGCACTCACTCAATGGGCGCGGGATGGCATGCCCGCCAACCCTTTTGCGTGGCTCGTCTCGGCGGGTCGCTTCAAGGCCATCGACGTCGTCCGGCGGCGGATCCGGTTCGACGCCTCCCTCGCGGCTCTCGCCGAGCGCCTCGAAGCCGACAGGAATCAGTCGGAAGGGGAGGATGAGGGCAGTGTGAAGGAGGGCATTGAGGACGACCGGCTCCGGCTGATCTTCACCTGCTGCCATCCCGCCTTGCCGACAGAGGCCCGCGTGGCGCTCACGCTCCGGGAGGTCTGCGGCCTCACGACCGAGGAGATCGCGCGCGCTTTCCTCACGGCCCCGCCCACGCTGGCGCAGCGCATCGTGCGCGCCAAGGCGAAGATCCGCGACGCGCGCATTCCTTACCGGGTGCCGTGCCTGGGCGAACTGCCGGACCGACTGGGCGCTGTGCTCCATGTGATCTACCTCGTGTTCAACGAGGGGTACTCCGCCTCGTCGGGTGGGTCACTGACCCGGCCCGGCCTGTCGGGCGAGGCGATCCGATTGGCACGGCTCCTGAATGAGCTGCTGCCGGAACCCGAAACGGCAGGCGTGCTTGCGCTGATGCTGCTGCACGAATCGCGCCGTGCCGCGCGTATCTCGCCGGCGGGAGACCTGGTGCTGCTCGAAGACCAGGACCGTTCGCTCTGGAACCGGGATCAGATTACAGAAGGGGAGGCCCTCGTGGAAAAGTCGCTCCTGTCGCGCCGGTTTGGACCCTACACGCTTCAGGCCGCCATTGCCGCCGTACACGCAAACGCCCCCAACCCTGCCGCGACGGACTGGCCTCAGATTGTGGGATTGTATAACGTTTTAGTGCGGGTGGCTCCGTCCCCGGTGGTTGAGCTGAACCGAGCCGTGGCCGTAGCGATGAAGGATGGTCCGGCGGCGGGGCTTGCGCTGATCGACTCTGTCCTTGGGCGCGGCGATCTCGCCGAGTATTACCTGGCGCACTCCGCGCGGGCGGAGCTGTGCCGGAGGCTTGGACGCGGGGCGGAAGCGCGCACCTCTTACGAGCGAGCGGTTGGCTTGACGCAGCAGGAGCCGGAGCGGCGATTTCTCCGAGGAAGGCTGCGCGATCTGCCGGCCTGAAAAAAGCAAACAAAAGTTTGCTTCCATGTACGGAATCCTGTCGAATCGAGGCCCCGCCGAACGACTATCTCATGTCAGACCTATTTCACCACGACTTGAAAGTCAAAGGAGCATACGATGAAACTCAGTCCCTATCTCATGTTCAATGGCCAATGCGAGGCCGCGTTCCAGTTCTACGCGCAGTGCCTGGGCGGCAAGATCGTCACCATGCTGACCAACGGCGAATCGCCGATGGCGGATCAAACGCCGCCGGAACGGCGCAACGCCATCGTCCACGCCAGCCTGCAACTGGGCGACATGGTCTTGATGGCCTCCGACTGCCCGCCGGACGACTATCAGACGCCCCAGGGCTTCGCCGTGTGGTTTAGCGTCACCGACCCCGCCGAGGCCGAGCGCATCTTCCACGCGCTGGCGGAAAATGGGACGGTGCAGATGCCGATGGAGCAGACCTTCTGGGCCGTCCGCTTCGGCATGTGCGTGGACCGCTTCGGCACCCCCTGGATGATCAGCTGCGACCAGGCCGCCTAGCCCGGCGTTCCCCGGAGCGCCTGCATTCCCGGAGCGGGCGCGGGCGCTCCCGCAGACGGGCACATGAGGATGCATATGAGAAAAGTAATTGTCACGGAATTTGTGACGCTGGACGGCGTGATGGAAGACCCCGGCGGCGCCGAAAAAACGGCGCACGGCGGCTGGAGTTCCCGATTCTGGAGCGACGACGCCGGGAAGTATAAACTCGACGAGGTTCTCGCGAGCGGCGCGCTCCTCTTGGGGCGAGTGACCTATCAGGGCTTTGCCGCCGCCTGGCCTTCAATGACCGACGAAACGGGTTTCGCCGACCGCATGAACGGCCTCCCCAAGTTCGTCGTTTCCACGACTCTCAAAGAGGCCGAGTGGAACAACTCCACAGTGATCCAGGGAAACGTCGCGGAAGAAGTGGCTAGGCTGAAAGAGCAGCCGGGTCAGGATATCCTGGTCTATGGCAGCGGCCGATTGGTGCGTTCGCTGAGTCAGTACGGCCTCGTGGACGAGTACCGTCTCATGGTCCATCCCGTCGTTTTGGGGAGCGGCAGACGGCTTTTCGGGGATGGGGCCGATCCGTCCGTTTTGAGACTTGCCGAGGCGAAGACGTTCAGTTCAGGCATCGTTTTGCTGACATACCAACCCGCCGGGGAGAAATCCCCATGACAAACCACAAGGACAGCACAATGGAAGACATTATCAGCCAGACCAAAGCGGAACTCGTCCGCGCCAAGCAGCAGATGGCGCACGCGCTTGCGACCACGCCCGATGACCGGATCAACTGGTCCCCGTCATCGACCGCGCGGACGCCCGTCCAGCAGGTGAGCCACGGAGCGAAGTCCCTCCCCGGCATCCAGGGCATGCTGGTCGGGAAGCCCTTCCCCTACGCCAGCGTTGCCGAATTTGATGCAGCGCTTCGGGTCGAAGACGAAGAGTTAAAAGACCGCGAACAGGTCCTCAGCCTTCTGGAGAAGAACAGTGCTGAGTACCTCTCCTGGCTCGACACGCTGACGCCGGAGCAGCTCGCCTCGATGGTCCAGCCGCCCTTCGGCCCCCCCGTCCCCATGGCCGTCGGCATCACCTTCGCGGCCTACCACCTCCGATTCCACATCGCGCAGATGGACTACCTCCAGACGATCTATGGCGATCGCGACTGGCACATGGAGGGTTAGATGCCTCGAGGACTCAAAATAAGATGGACATGAAACTTGAACTCGTGCCGGTCCCTGTGTCCGATATCGACCGGGCTAAGGCCTTCTATGTGGACAAGGTCGGATTTCACGCGGACCATGATGTTCGGCCCAATGACACCGTCCGCGTTGTTCAGCTCACACCCCCTGGATCGGCTTGTTCGATCGTGCTTGGGGCGGGTTTACCCGGCCTCGAAATGCCGCCGGGATCGGTCAAGGGCCTGCATCTGGTCGTTGCGGACATCAACAAGGCGCGCGAAGCGCTCGCGAGCCGGGGCGTGGGCGTGAGCGAAGTCGCTGATCTGGGGGAGGTCAAATATGTCTCCTTTAGTGATCCTGACGGCAACACATGGGTTTTGCAGGAAATATCAGCGAAGGGATGAAGTCAAGCGGAAAGAAAGGGAGGATCAGAATGACACACAGCGAAACGCCGCACCCGGAAATCGGGTCACGCGACGAATGGCTCGCCGCGCGCAAGCGGCTTCTGACCCAGGAAAAAGAACTGACCCGGCAGCGAGACCGCCTCAGCGCCGAGCGGCGCCGGCTCCCCATGGTGCAGGTCGAAAAGGACTACGTCTTCGACGGACCGGACGGGAAGCGCAGCCTCGCCGACCTGTGCGACGGGCGCCGTCAGCTCCTCGTGTACCACTTCATGTTCGACCCGGCGTGGGATGAGGGCTGTTCGGGCTGCACGGGCTATGTGGACGCGCTTTCGCCGCGCGACCTGGCGACGCTGGCCGAGCGGGACACGAGTTTCGTGCTCGTGTCCCGCGCCCCGCAGGCGAAGCTGGAGGCGTACAAGGCGAGCCGGGGCTGGGTCTTGCCGTGGTACTCGTCCTTCGGCAGCGATTTCAACTACGACTTCCATGTCACGCTCGACGAGGGCGTCGCGCCCGTCGAGTATAACTATCGGGCGGCGGCGGAAATGGAACGTCCGGCCCAGGGCGAGATGCCGGGCCTGAGCGTCTTCTTCCGCACGGAGGACGGCCTCTTCCACACCTACTCCGTCTACGCGCGCGGCCTCGAAGGCCTCACCGACTCCTACAGCCTCCTCGACAGGACCCCCTATGGGCGTCAGGAAGACTGGGAGGACTCGCCGCCCGGCTGGCCCCAGAAGCCGACTTACGGGTAAAATGGGCGCCCGTCGCGTGAACGGGAAGGACACAGAAGACACACATGAAATACATGCTGCTGATTTACGGTGACGAACACGCGCTGGACGAGGCCGAGAGGCAGAAATGCTACGCCGAGTCGGCGCAGGTCGCGCAGGAGATTAAGGCGAGCGGGCATTATCTGGCCGCCGCCCCGCTGCACCCCGTCTCGACCGCGACCAGCGTCCGGGTCCGCGACGGCAAACGGCTCGTGACCGACGGGCCGTTTGCCGAGACGCGCGAGCAGTTCGGCGGCTATTTCCTGATTGATGCCGCTGATCTGGACGAGGCCATTCACCTTGCCGGGCAGATCCCCGGCGCACGCTGGGGGACAGTCGAGATCCGCCCGGTCTTGGAGATCACAGGATTGCCGGTGGATTAGCGCCCACCGATCTCGACCGGCAAAGCGGGTAGGGTGGGTTTCCTGACGACCATAATGGAGGACAGTATGGAAACGGATACGTTCGTTCAGACACACAAAGGCGACGGGCTTAAACGGAAGTCGTTCGCGCGCCATCTTCCCACGGCAGGGCGAATCGTCATGGGCTTCATCTTCTTCGCCTCCGGGACATTCGGACTCCTGACGCTTTTAGGTGTTGTGCCGCAGCCCTCGACCCCCATGCCTGCGGGGGCGGCCGCGTTCGCCGGCGCGCTCGCGAAGACGGGCTACATGATGCCGCTGATCAGCGGGACGCAGGCGATTGTCGGAATTCTGCTCCTGTCGAACCGCTTCGTACCGCTGGCGCTCGCGGTGATCGCGCCGATGATCATTAACATCCTCGCCTTCCACGCCTTCCTTGCGCCCTCAGGAGCCGGTCCCGGCGTAGTCGTCGCCGCCCTCGAACTTTATCTGGCCTGGGCATACCGGAAGGAGTTTCGCCCCATGCTCACTATGCGGGCAGAACCCGTTTCGGGCGCAAACGATACGTCACGAGTCGGTTGACACACCTGACCACACACTGATCACACACAAGGAGACAATGATGACACAGATTAACGCTTACCTCGGTTTCGACGGCAAATGCCGCGAAGCGATGACCTTCTACCAGGAGTGCCTGGGCGGGGAATTGACCCTGCAAACAATGGCCGAGTCGCCTCTCGCGGACCAGATGCCCGCGGAGGATGGGCAAAACATTCTGCACTCGACCCTGACCCAGGGCGATTTGGTGCTGATGGCGACGGACATGGGGCGGGGAGAGCGTATCAACGGCAACACGGTTTCTCTCGCGCTCAATTGCAGCAGCGAGGAAGAAATCAACCGTTTCTTCTCCAATCTGTCTGTGGGTGGGCAAATTAGCTGCCCCTTGTCGGAACAATTCTGGGGCGGGACGTTCGGGAGCTTCACCGACAAGTATGGAATGAACTGGATGCTGAACTACGAGAAGAAATCGGGGAAATAAATTCGGGAGAATGACACAGGTGGCTGCCGCCATTCGCGCTGTTTCGGAGAATGACATGGACGCCGTGATTCCGATGCCCTGGGGGCCTATGACGGTCGCTCAAATGATTACCTCTCCCCATTGGAATATGACCTACCACGAAGGGCAGATCAACTACATCGCGTCAATCCTGGGCTGCCTGGGATAATGCTTTGTCCCGCAGGGCTGCCGGCAAGGTTACAACGATGACCCAAATGAACGCTTTTTCTCAGGCGCGCCTCGAACGCATGCACGACGTTATGGCGGGCTACGTCGAGCGCGGCGAGGCGCCCGGCTTGGTCACGCTGCTGTGCCGCCGCGATGAGGTCCATGTCGAGGCCATCGGCATGAAGGCAGTCGGCGGCAGCGACCCCATGCGCCGCGACACGCTCTTCCGCATCGCCTCCATGACCAAGCCGATCACGGCGGCGGCGGCGATGATCCTGGTGGAAGAATGTCGGCTGCGGCTGGACGATCCGGTGGACGACCTGCTGCCTGAGCTTGCCGACCGCAAGGTCCTGAAGCGGCTCGACGGGCCGCTGGATGACACCGTGCCCGCGAACCGGCCGATTACCCTCCGTGATCTGCTGACCTTCCGCCTGGGGATCGGGGCGGTGATGGCTCCCCATGGGAAGTTCCCGATCCAGAAAGCGATTGCGGAGGCGGGCCTCGCCCCCGGCCCGGACCCGTCACCATTGACGCCCGATGGATGGAGCGCCTGGGCCGTTTGCCGCTGCTCCATCAGCCGGGTGAGAGGTGGCTGTATCACACCGGCTCAGACATCCTCGGCGTGCTGGTCGCGCGCGCTTCGGGCCAGACGCTGGAGACTTTCTTCCGCGAACGCCTTTTCGGGCCGCTCGGGATGAAGGACACCGGCTTCCACGTTCCCGCAGAGAAGATGGACCGGCTGCCGCCTACTTACTGGGCCGATCCCGAGACCGGCGCGCTCACGGTCCATGATGATCCCGCCGACAGCCGGTGGGGCCGCCCGCCCGCCTTCCCGTCCGGCGGCGGCGGATTGGTCTCGACCGTTGATGACTACTTGGCCTTCTGCCGGATGATGCTCAACAAGGGCCGGCACGGGCGGGAGCGAATCCTGTCGCGGCCGTCGGTGGCACTTATGACGTCCGATCAGCTAACGCCCGCGCAGAAGGCAGGCTCGGAGATCTTCTTCGGGGACAGCAGCAGTTGGGGGTTTGGCCTCGCGGTCCAAACCCGGCGCGACGATCTGGCCGCCTCCCCTGGGCGGTTCGGCTGGGCCGGGGGCATGGGCACGGTGGGGTATTCCGACCCCGAGGAAGACATGGTCGGTATCCTGATGACCCAGCGCCTCATGGTTTCTCCCGCGCCTCCGAGAGTGTTCCTCGACTTCTGGACCTCGGCCTACGCAGCGATTGACGACTAAGGATTAGGAAGAGTTCACGACTATTAGAAGAAAGGACCAGACCGATGACACAGAATGAAGTGCCGCAGCCGAATAATGAAATGCCGCACCCGGAAATCGTTTCGCGCGACGAATGGCTTGTCGAGCGCAAGCGGCTTCTGACCCAGGAAAAAGAACTGACCCGGCAGCGAGACCGCCTCAGCGCCGAGCGGCGCCGGCTCCCCATGGTGCAGGTCGAAAAGGACTACGTCTTCGACGGACCGGACGGGAAGCGCAGCCTCGCCGACCTGTGCGACGGGCGCCGTCAGCTCCTCGTGTACCACTTCATGTTCGACCCGGCGTGGGATGAGGGCTGTTCGGGCTGCACGGGCTATGTGGACGCGCTTTCGCCGCGCGACCTGGCGACGCTGGCCGAGCGAGACACGAGTTTCGTGCTCGTGTCCCGCGCCCCGCAGGCGAAGCTGGAGGCGTACAAGGCGAGCCGGGGCTGGGTCTTGCCGTGGTACTCATCCTTCGGCAGCGACTTCAACTACGACTTCCATGTCACGCTCGACGAGAGCGTGGCACCCGTCGAATACAATTATCAGACCAGGGCGGAGCTGGAAGCGCGGCGGGGGCCGAACAACGTCGAGGGTGAAGATCATGGGCTGAGCGTCTTCTTCCGCGTCGGCGAAGACGTGTTCCACACCTACTCCGTCTACGCGCGCGGCACCGAAGGGCTGACCGACTCCTACAGCCTCCTCGACAGGACCCCCTATGGGCGTCAGGAAGACTGGGAGGACTCGCCGGCAGGCTGGCCGCAGAAGCCCACCTACGGATAGAGACAGAAAGCAGCAATCTTTAGGGAACACCGAAATGCTGGAGGCCTAAATAGAAATGCACGGCGATAACAGAGAAATGCACGACGATGATCTTGAAAAATTCGCGGCGGACGGCGCTGCGCCCTTGCCGGTCACAACGGAGCAAGGCTATGTGGAGCACGGTGGGGCGCGAATCTGGTATGCTTCCTACGGGTCCGGTTCGCCCATAATCCTGCTCCACGGCGGCCTCGGCCATAGTGGCAATTGGGGCTATCAGGTCCCGACACTTGTCCGCGCTGGCTATCGCGCCGTGCTCATTGACAGCCGCGGCCATGGCCGCAGTACGCGCGACCAGCAGCCGTTTTCGTATGAGCTGATGGCGTCCGACGTTCTCGCCGTGATGGATCTCTTGCGCCTGGAAAGGCCCGCCGTCGTTGGCTGGAGCGACGGCGCCTGCGTCGCCTTGATCCTCGGAAGGAACGCCCCCGCGCGTATTGCGGGAGTGTTCTTCTTTGGCTGCAACATGGACCCCAGCGGCACAAAGGGAGTCGAATTCACTCCAATCCTGGGCCGGTGTATGAGCCGTCACGCCAAGGACTACGCTCTTCTGTCAGCCACGCCGGACCAATTCGATGCGTTTCGCGAGGCGGTCAGCCTGATGATGAGTTCGCAGCCCAACTACTCGGCTGACGATTTGGCGGGGGTGCGCGTCCCCGTCACGGTGGTACAAAGCGAGCACGATGAGTTCATCAAGCGCGAACACGCCGAGTACCGCGCCCAAAGCATCCCCGGCGCGGAGCTGACGATCCTTCCCGGCGTAAGCCATTTCGCCCCGCTCCAAAGGCCCGAGCAATTCAACCGGGTGCTGCTTGCTTTCCTCGGCAAGATTTCCCCGTAAGAAAGTTCGGCGGCTAAAGCGGTTTTCGACCAGCCAGCCCTTTTGGTGGGTTCGGAGCAGTCTTGGAAGGGTGAAGTCGTCAACGGCGCTGCGGGCTTCCTCCACCCGGTCCAGCACCTCTTGAAATGCCTCACCCTTCTCGCCTTCCTGCCACGTCTCCGAACACACGTCTCCGAACAATCATCAAAGTCGTGCTGCATTTTGGCTTTCATGATGTCCAGGACGGTGCGGGCTTGGTCGTGTCGGGTACACTAAAGCCATGTCCACAGTGAACTACGACTACGACATCATCATCCTCGGCGGCGGCTCGGCGGGGATCGTTTCCGGCGTCATGGCGGGTGCGCTGGGGATGCGCGTCCTGCTCATCGAGAAGGGCAAGATGGGCGGCGAGTGCCTGAACACGGGCTGCGTGCCGAGCAAGGCGCTCCTCCATGCTGCCCGCGTGGCGCACACGCTGCGGACGGCGGGCGAGGTCGGCTTGAAGTCCGTTCCCGTGGCGCGCGAGGACTCGGCCAATGTCATGCGGCATGTCCGCGAGACAATCCGGGCCGTCGAGGGGGCGGACGCGACGGTGAAGCTGCTGACGGGCAACGGCGTCGAAATCCGGCACGGCAGCGCATCGTTCGCCGACCCGCATACGCTCCATCTGGACGGGAAGCGGCTGACGGCGGCCCATTTCATCCTGGCGACCGGCTCCAGCCCGAAGACGCCGGACATCCCCGGCCTCGAAGACGTGGGTTATTTGACCAACCAGGCCGTCTTCGACCTAGACGCCATCCCCGAAGCTCTCTTGGTGATCGGCGGCGGGCCGAACGGCGTCGAGATGGCGCAGGCATTTGCCCGCCTCGGCAGCCGCGTCACGCTGGTCCAGAACCGTGAGCGGCTGCTGCCGCGCGACGACGTGGAACTGGCGTCGGCCCTGGCCGCCGTTCTGCGCGAGGAAGGGATTGACATCCGTTTCAGCGCCTCCGTCGAGGCAGTGCGGGCCGAAGATGGCCGCAAGATCGCCGTCATCAAACAGCACGACGGACATGATGAGATCGTCTGCGACGAGATTCTGGTGACGGTGGGCCGCGTCCCCAACACGGCGGGGCCGGGCCTGGAAGCCGCCGGGGTCGAATGCGACGCCCAAAGCGTCAAAACGAACGCTCATCTGCAGACGACCGCGCCGCACATTTACGCCTGCGGCGACCTGTTAGGGCACGACCAGTTCTCGCATATGGCCGAGGCTGAGGCTAAAACGGTTGTCCGCAACATCATCTTTCCCGGCCAAAGCCGCGCCGACTTTGACCTCAGCCCCTGGGCGACATTCACCGACCCGGAAGTCGTCCATCTGGGCTTGACCGAAGAAGACGCGAAGGCGCAGGGGCTGGCCTATGAAGTTTACCGTCAGCCCTTCGCGCAGAACGACCGGGCGATTACGGACAACGAGGCGCAGGGCTTCGTCAAGGTGCTGACGACCGGCCTGGGGGGCAGGATTCTGGGCGTCCACATCTTCGGCCCGCGCGGCAGTGAGCTGATACACGAATGGACTCTCGCCATGCGGCACGGCCACTCGATCCGTGACATCGCCGACATGGTCCACATCTACCCGACGCTCTCCATGGCCTGCCAGCACGCCGCCCAGCGCTGGTACGAGCGCAAGGGGCAGGAACCACTGGCGCGCGCCGCGCTGGGCGCGTATGTCCACGCGGTCCGCCCGCACCAAGCGGCCCTCGCGGTGGGTCTTGTCGGCACGGCCCTCGCCGCCGTCGGTTTGGCGTGGGCGCGCGGGCGGCGAAACCCTTGACGCGCCGGACGACATCCCTGCTGCTCGCCCTCGGCGCGTTTGCCTTCGCGGGCGGCGGCCTATTCCTGCTGGCTCTGTCGTGGCGTCCGCCTGCTCTTCCGCCGCCAGTCCTGCCGCCTGCGCCTCATCTGACACCGTTCCAGGCCAAAGTCATTGCCGGGGCAAGGGCACAGATCGGCGATGCCTACGACGCCTCGTACTGCGTTCTTTCCTACCCCAACGGCGACCCGCCGAAGGGGCAGGGGGCCTGCACCGATGTCGTCGTCCGCAGCCTGCGCGCGGGCGGCTATGACCTGCAAGCGCTGGTGCATGAGGACATGGCCGCGCACTGGGACCAGTACCCGCACAAGTGGGGACTGCCCAAGCCTGATCCGAACATTGACCACCGCCGCGTCCCCAACCTCGCCCGTTTCTTCGCGCGGCATGGGCAGGTGCTGACCACGGCCGTCTCCCCGAAGGCTCTGGCGCAGTGGCAGCCCGGCGACGTGGTCTGCTGGCGGATGCCCGGCGGCGACCACACCGGCCTCGTTTCCGACCGCCGCGATCCGCAGGGCGTCCCCCTCGTCATCCACAACCTGGCCCGCTGCGAGGAGCAGGACGTGCTGACGCAGTGGCCGATTGCGGGCCATTACAGGTATCCGGCGCCCCCCGTTGGTTCCTCCGCTGCCACGCGAAAAATCAAGCCGAAAACTCCTCCCGCGCGGCCCGCGTCATCAAGTCTTCCACCGCGACGGCGGGCGATAGGCCCTCGTGAAGCACGGCGTTGATGGTGGCGAAGACGGGCGTTTGGACGCCGTGGCGGTGGCTGAGGACCTGCGCGGCGAGGGCGGTGGGGACGCCTTCGGATGCCTGGTGCAGCTCGGTGCGGATCTGGTCCAGGGTTTTGCCGGCGGCCAGGCCCAGGCCGACGCGGTAGTTGCGGCTCAGTTTTGAGGAGGCGGTCGCCAGCAGGTCGCCGACGCCGCTCAGTCCGAGGAAGGTCAGCGCCTTGCCGCCCGCCGCGACGCCGAGCTGGGTCATCTCGATCAGGCCGCGCGTCATCAGGGCGGCTTTGGTGTTGTCGCCGAAGCCCAGGCCGTCGGACAGGCCCGCGCCGATGGCGAGGACGTTTTTCAACGCCCCGCCCAGCTCGACCCCCTTGACGTCGGTGTGGGTATAGACGCGGAAGGTGCGCTCGGTCATCAGCAGGGACTGGGCCGCCCGCGCCTGCTGCGGGTCCAGGCTGGCGACGACGGAAGCGGTGGGCACACCGCGCGTCAGCTCGCGCGCGAGGTTCGGGCCGGAAAGGACGGCCAGCCCCTGATAAGAGACATCGGAAAGCAGGGTGGTGATGATCTCGGAGACGGTGAAGCCTGTTTCGGCCTCCAGCCCTTTAGTCGCGCTCAGGAGGGCGGTCTGGGGCGTGAGGAAGTCGGCGGCCTCGGCCACGACCTCGCGGATGCCCCCGGAGGAAACGGCGACGACCACCCAGTCGGCTTCGGCCAGGGCGTCGCGCATGGCAGGGACGGCCTGTACCTGCGGGGGCAGGGCGATGTCGGGCAGGTACTTGGGGTTCAGGCCGCGCACCTTGATGTCCTCCATCAGTTCCGCGTCGCGGTCCCATAGGCGCACGGCATAGCCTTTTGTTCCCAGAAGATGAGCTAGGGCGCTGCCCCAGCTTCCCGCCCCGAGAATGGCAATCGTTTGTTGGTCCATGTTCCCATTATAGCCAATGAGAGAGGCTTTGGCAACTGGGAACGATGTCGCTGCATAAAACGCACCCGGCCTTGAAAGGCCGGCCTAAGAAGAACACAAAGCCCCTCCGGGGCTGGGGGAACGCCAACATGGGCTTGTCTCCGGTTTCATGTCTGTAGCCCCGAAGGGGCTTTGTCCGGCGAAGCCGGGAGTAGCCCGGCCTTTCAAGGCCGGGTGCGTTTTATGCAACAAGGCAACCGGGAACCAATATTCCAACTTTCGCGTTAAAGAGTTATACAGCGTTTATTCCACCGAGCGGCACAGCGGGGAATAGACGCTTCTTTTGTCGCCATGCTCAGGTTTGCACTGCATTCTTACCGGGTAGTGAGTAAGTTTGTGAAAAAACTTCTTGACAAACCCCTATTTTCTGTGGTAAGATGAGCGTTCGTGTGTCCCCCTAGGAGGTTAGTTTGAAAGAGATTCAGCATACCGCAAAGCAGACTGCTCATGTGGTAGACGTCCCCAACCTCGTCGAACTCCAATTGGATTCTTATCGCTGGTTCCTGGAAGAAGGACTGAACGAGCTGTTTGACAGCTTTTCCCCAATCACCGATTTTACCGGCAATCATTCGATCTCGCTCGTGGACTTTACGCTGGGCGAACCGAAGTACGACATCAGCGAGTGCCGCGCCCGCGACGTGACGCTGGAGTCGCCGATCAAGGCCCGCGTCCGCCTGCAATCGTCCGGCGCGGAAGTGATCGAAAGCGAAGTTTATCTCGGCGACCTGCCCCTGATGACCGACAAGGGCACGTTCGTCATCAACGGCGCGGAGCGCGTTGTCGTCTCGCAGCTTGCGCGCTCGCCGGGCGTCTACTTCAAAGACACGCTGGACTTTTCCGGCCGTCAGCTCTATTACGCGACCATCATCCCGAGCGAAGGTGCCTGGGTGGATGTCGAGACCGACGCTACCGATGCCATCACCGTGCGGATCGGCCAGACCCGCAAGTTCCCGATCACGACCCTGCTGCGCGCCCTGAACCTGTTCCCGGTCGCCTCGCCGAGCGGCGTTCAGTCGGTCGCGTGGGGCGAACTGGAGGGCAAGCTGATCGCCGAGCCGGTCGTGGACCAGAGCACGGGCGAGGTGCTGGTCGAGAACGGGACGGTCATGCGGACGGCGGAACTGCGCCGCATCGAAAAGGCGAATTTGCCCGAGACGTTCCAGGTCGAGCTGCCGTCCACGCCCTGCGACACCACGGCGGAGATCGTTCGGCTGTTCGCCGAACCCGAAACGATCGCCTCGCCGAGCCGCGCCACCCTGTTCGACCCGATGCGATCCGAAGTCGAAGTGATGGAGTTCAACGACGACGGGACGCCCGCGATGAACGCGGACGGCACCTTTAAGAACGCCGTCCCGCGCAAGCGCATCCCCTATGCCTCCCATGACATCCAGGACGCATCCGGCAAGGTGCTGGTGCGCGCCTACGATAAAATTGATCGCGAGACCGCGCGCAAGATCGAGGCGTTCGCCCTGAACTCGCTGGACGTTATCTACCTGAACAATTACATCGTCGCCACGCTGGACCAGGAAGGCTCGGCGGTCTACAGCAAAGAGACCGCCCTGATCGACATCTATCGCAAGATTCGCCCCGGCGACCCGGCGACGCCCGAGTCGGCCCGCTCGCTGCTGAACTCGATTTTCTTCGACACCCGGCGCTACGACCTGGCAAAAGTCGGCCGGCACAAGATGAACAAGAAGCTGGGCCTGTCGCTGCCGCTGAACTATCGAACCATTACCAAGGAAGACGTCATCGCGATTGCCCGCTACATCGTCAAGCTGGCCGGCGGCGCGGGCAACGTAGACGACATTGACCACCTGGAAAACAAGCGGGTCCGCTCGGTCGGCGAGCTTCTCTACTCGCAGCTCCGCCTGGGCTTCCTGCGAATGGAAAAAGTCGCTAAGGAGCGCATGACCAGCCTGGACAGCGAGAACATTCTGCCGCAGGTCATTCTGAGCGTCAAGCCGATCTCGGCGTCCATCAAGTCGTTCTTCGGGTCGTCGCAGCTCTCGCAGTTCATGGACCAGACCAACCCGCTGGCGGAACTGACCCACAAGCGGCGTCTGTCCGCGCTGGGGCCGGGCGGCTTGTCCCGACAGTCGGCGAAGCTGGAAGTGCGCGATGTCCACCACTCGCACTACGGGCGCATCTGCCCGATTGAGACGCCGGAAGGGCCGAACATCGGCCTGATCGGCTCGCTGGCCGTCCATGCCCGCGTGGACCAGTTCGGCTTCATCGAGACGCCGTACCGCCGCGTCATCAGCGGCAAAGTCACGACCGACCTGGACTGGCTGCCCGCCGACGGTGAGCACCACTTCCGCATCGCGCCGGCCAACACGCTGCTCAAAGACGACAACACGTTCGTGGACAAGCAGGTGCAGGTCCGCAACAACAACCAGTACCCGGTCATCTCCGCCGACAAGGTGGACTACATGGACGTGTCGCCGCAGCAGATCGTCTCGGTCGCCACGGCCATGATCCCGTTCCTGGAGAACGACGACGCGAACCGCGCCCTCATGGGCGCAAACATGCAGCGGCAGGCTGTCCCGACCCTGCGCCCCGACGCCCCGCTGTGCAAGACTGGCATGGAGAAGCGGGCCGCCGTGGACTCGGGCGCGGTCATCATCGCCCTGCGGGCGGGCACCGTCAAGCGGGTCACGGCCGAGGAGATCGTGGTCATCTCCGACGAGGACGGCGGCGAGGACACCTACCGCTTGCTGAACATGCTGCGCTCGAACCAGGCGACGTGCGTCACGCAGCGGCCTGTGGTCAATAACGGTCAGCGCGTCCGCGAGGCCCAGCTTCTGGCCGACGGCCCCTGCACCGACGGCGGCGAGCTGGCGCTGGGGCAGAACGTGCTGGTCGCGTTCACGCCCTGGAACGGCTACAACTTCGAGGACGCCATCCTGCTCTCGCAGCGGCTGGTGCGCGACGACGTGTTCACGTCGGTCCATATCGAAAAGTACGAGAATGAGGCCCGCGACACGAAGCTGGGACCCGAGGAGATCACGCGCGACATCCCCAACGTCGGCGAGGATGCCTTGAAGGACCTGGACGACCGGGGCATCATCCGCATCGGGGCCGAAGTCCGGCCCGACGACATCCTGGTAGGCCGTGTGGCGCCGAAGGGACAGGGCGAGTTGACCGCTGAGGAGCGACTGATCATCGCCATCTTCGGCAAAAAGGCCGAAGAGACCCGCGACGTTTCCCTGCGCGTCCCGCACGGCGAAAAGGGCAAGATCGTCGACGTGAAGGTCTTCTCCCGGTTCAAGTACAAGGACAAGACCGGGCGCGTCTTCGATTTCTCCAAGCGGCCCGACTCGATGTTCTCCGACGAGTGGGAGGGCGAGCTGGAGCGGCTGCCGGGCGATGAGCTGTCGGCGGGCGTCAACATGCTGGTCCGGGTCTATATCGCCCAGAAGCGCAAGGTCATGGAAGGCGACAAGATGGCCGGGCGACACGGCAACAAGGGCGTCATCTCGCGTATTCTGCCGCAGGAAGACATGCCGTTCCTGCCGGACGGGACGCCCGTAGACATCGTCCTGAACCCGCTGGGTGTGCCGGGCCGTATGAACATCGGCCAGATCCTCGAAACGCACCTGGCGTATGTCGGCAAGGCGCTGGGCTGCTCGTTTGTCAACCCGATCTTCGAGGGCGCGACCGAGGCCGAGATCTTGCAGGACATGGGCAAGTTCGCTGAGTTCACGCGCTACGATGCCCTGCGGACGTATGTGGAGAAGGAGCTGCGGATTGACCTGGAAGCGGGCAAGAAGGACGGCGTCGCCGAGCTTCTGGTCAAGCTCGAAGCCAAGCTGCGCGATCTGTCTCCGAAGCGTCTGGAAGAGATCGCGGCGATCGTCGCCGCTCCGCCCGCCGTGCTGCTGCCCGAGGACTACGATGGGGCTGTCCTGACCGAAGAGGCCGACCTGAAAACCGTGGACGGGTATGACTACGCGGCCATCGTCGAGCGCGTCCGGCTGAACGTCTGGCAGCGCAGCGGCATTGACGAGAAAACGGCCAAGTCCTGGGTGCGCGATGGCCTGTCCGGCGACTTCTTTACGCAGCCCGTCACCATCGGCACGATCTACATGCTGAAGCTGGCGCACCTTGTTGACGACAAGATTCATGCGCGCTCGACCGGCCCGTACTCGCTGGTCACGCAGCAGCCGCTGGGCGGCAAAGCGCAGTTCGGCGGCCAGCGTTTCGGCGAGATGGAAGTCTGGGCGCTGGAAGCCTACGGGGCGGCCTACACGCTCCAGGAGATACTGACAATCAAGTCCGACGACGTTTTGGGCCGCGTTAAGACCTATGAGTCCATCGTCAAGGGCGACGCTATGCTCGAGCCGGGCGTCCCCGAATCGTTCAAGATTCTCGTCAACGAGCTTCAGTCGCTCGGCCTGAAAGTGGCCGTCGAAGACGAGGACGAGAAGGAGATAGACCTGAAAGACAAGGAAGAAGACTACGGCGACAGCGAGGGCCGGGGACGTGGCCTGCGCCCGCGCCTGCCGCGCGCCGAGGCTGAGGCCGAGGCCCTGTTCGGGGCGTAGGAACCTAACCCCGCCGCAAGCGGCGACCCTTCCCTGTTAAGGAAGGGTGAGAAAAGATAGCGAACACCTCTCTGACCCCTCCTTAACAGGGAGGGGTCGCCGCTTGCGGCGGGGGTGGGTCGGTTTACGGGGAGCAAAGCAAACATGACAGATGCAAGCGCATTCGATAAAATCCGCATCGGGATCGCCGCGCCCGGCGAGATCCGCAACTGGTCTTACGGCGAAGTCAAAAAGCCCGAGACCATCAACTATCGCACCTTCAAGCCGGAGCGCGACGGCCTGTTCTGCGAGCGCATCTTCGGCCCGGTCAAGGACTGGGAGTGCCACTGCGGGCGCTACAAGAAGGTCAAGTTCAAGGGCATCATCTGCGACCGCTGCGGCGTCGAAGTCACGCGGTCCAAAGTCCGGCGCGAGCGCATGGGCCATATCGAGCTGGCCGCGCCCGTCTGCCACATCTGGTATCTGAAGGGCGTCCCCTCGCCCCTGTCCCTGCTGCTGGACATCTCGCCCCGGCCGCTGGAAAAGGTGCTGTACTTCGCGTCCTATATCGTGACGTATGTGGACCGCGGCCGCATCAACAACGAGATGGAGCAGTTCAAAGTCGCTCTGGACGAGCGCATCCGCGAGCTGGAAGACCAGAAGGACGAAGACATCGAGCAGGCCCGCGTCGAGGCAGGCGCGGACATCAAGGCAGGCCAGACCCCGCCGGACGCCCCTGAAGAGGGCGAAGAGGCCGAAGAGGCTGCGGAGTGGGCGCCCTGGGACGAGGCGCGCATCGTGGACCGCAACCGTCACATGGAAGAAGAGATCAAGGACATCGAGAAGGACTCGCTGGAACAGATCCAGGCCCTGCGCGATGCCCTGCTGCTTCTGGATGAGAAGGTCGAGAAGCGGATGCTTCTGGCCGAGGACGACTACCGTAAGCTTGAGTCCCTGATGGACATGCTCTCGGACAAGCTGGACCGCAACCTGCGCCTCAACGACGCCGAAGGCGAGATCGTCCGGGCCGGCCTGGGAGGCGCCGCCGTTAAAGAGCTGCTTCAGGAAATTGATCTGGAGAAGCTGGCGTCCGACCTGCGGGCGGAGATCGCGCAGACGCAGGGGCCGCGCCGGGCGCGCGCCATCAAGCGCTTAGAAGTGTCCGAAGCGTTCATCAACTCCAAGTCGCGGCCTGAGTGGATGATTCTCGACGCCGTACCCGTCATCTCGCCCGAACTGCGCCCGATGGTGCAGCTCGACGGCGGGCGCTTCGCGACGTCCGACCTGAACGACCTGTACCGGCGCATCATCAACCGGAACAACCGTCTGAAGAAGATCACCGAGATCCGCGCCCCCGAAAGCATCGTCAACCACGAGAAGCGGCTGCTCCAGGAAGCGGTGGACGCGCTGATTGACAACGGGCGCCGGACGCGGCCCGTCGTCGGCTCGAACAACCGGCCGCTGAAGTCGCTGTCGGACATGCTCAAGGGCAAGGAAGGGCGGTTCCGCAAGAACCTGCTCGGCAAGCGCGTGGACTACTCGGGCCGCTCGGTCATCGTCGTCGGCCCGCGCCTGCTGCTGCACCAATGCGGCCTGCCCAAAGAGATGGCGATTGAGCTGTTCAAGCCGTTCGTCATGAAGGCCCTGGTCGAGCGCGGCTACACGAGCAACATCAAGACCGCCAAGCGCATGATTGACAAGCTCAAGCCGGAAGTCTGGGACGCGCTCGAAGAGGTCATTCGGGAGCACCCGGTCCTGCTGAACCGCGCGCCAACCCTGCACCGCCTGGGCATCCAGGCGTTCGAGCCGGTCCTGGTGGACGGCAAGGCGATTCAAGTACACCCCCTGGTCTGCACCGCGTTCAACGCGGACTTCGACGGCGACCAGATGGCCGTCCATGTGCCGCTGTCCGCCTCGGCCCAGGCCGAGGCGCGCATCCTGATGCTCTCGACGCATAACCTGTTCTCGCCCGCCGACGGCCGCCCGATCGTGGCTCCGGCCCAGGACATGGTGCTGGGCGCCTACTTCCTGACCGTGATGAAGCCGGGCGAACCGCGCTTCGACGCCTTCGGCAGCAAGAACGACGCGCAGCTTGCCTACGCGACCGGCCAGGTCGGCTTGCAGGATGGCCTGGACGTGGCATTCCCCAATGGGGACGGCACCAAGACGGTCCGGCGCACGACGGCGGGGCGGATGCTGTTCACGGACATCATGCCCGACAACATGCACCCGTTCATCTACAAGATGCTGGACGACACCTTCGCCAAAAAGGAGTTCAAGGGCAACGGCTTCGGCAAAAAGGACCTGGGCGCGATCATCGCGCAGTGCCACCGCATGAACGGCGACTCGCGCACGATCCAGCTTCTGGACGAGATGAAGGCGCTTGGCTTCCAGGAGGCGACCAAGGCGGGCATGACCGTGGCGATTACCGACATGGAAGTGCCGGAAGAGCGCAACCAGATTCTGGAGCGGACCGAAAAGTCGGTGCGCGACCTGAACAAGAACTACCAGCGCGGCCTGATCACGGGCGGTGAGCGCAAGGAGCGCGTCCTGGAGCAGTGGCAGAAGGCGGCCAAGGATGTCGGCGAGGCGATCTTCGAGACGATCAAGCCGACCAACCCGATCTTCATGTTCACCGACTCCAACGCGCGCGGCACGCGGGGCCAGATCACCCAGCTTTCCGGGATGCGCGGCGTCATGTCCGACCCGTTCGGCAACATGATCGAGGACCTGCCCGTCAAGTCCAACTTCCACGAGGGCCTGAGCGTTCTGGAATACTTCGTCTCGACCCACGGCGCCCGCAAGGGGCTGGCCGATACCGCCCTGCGGACGGCGGACGCCGGCTACCTGACCCGGCGGCTGGTGGATGTCTCGCAGGAGGTCATCGTCCGGGCCGACGACTGCGGGACCGAGCTGGGCATCTTCCAGGAGGAGATTCGGGATGGCAACGAGGTGGTCGAGCCGCTCCACCTGCGCCTCTATGGCCGCTTCGCCCTGGATGACATCCTCTACCCGGAGGGACACCCCAAGGCGGGCGAAACGGTCGTGGCCAAGGGCGAGCTGGTCACGCAGGACCTGGCGCGGGAGATCGAGTTCGGTGCAAAGCTGAAGCGCGTCGGCGTCCGCAGCCCGTTCACCTGCGAGCTTCGCATGGGCATCTGCGCGCGGTGCTACGGCCTGGATCTGGCGAACTCCAAGCTGGTCGAGCCGGGCGTCGCGGTGGGCATCATCGCCGCCCAGTCCATCGGCGAGCCGGGGACGCAGCTTACCATGCGTACCTTCCACTCGGGCGGCATCGCGCAGAAGCAGCTCACGGGTGTCGCCAACGTCCGCGCCCGAAAACAGGAGGCGTTGAAGGAGCTGCACAACGACATCTCGCGCGGCCTGGTCTCGCTGGAGCCGAACGAGGATGCTCAGGCCCCGACCACGGCCACCGGCGTGGACCGTGAGCGTGTCCGCGCCGTTCAGGCGGTCCTGAAGGTGCTGGAAGACCAGGTGGGCGGCCTGCTGCGGGTCGTGGAATTGTTCGAGGCGCGCAAGCCGAAGGGCCAGGCCATCGTCACCGAGTTCGCCGGCACCGTGGCCGAGATCGAGCAGAAGGGCCTGCGGCGCGTTATCATCCACACGCCCGAAGCCATTGACGAAAACACCGGCACGGCCCTCAGCGGCGAAACGCTGGCCGAAGACCTCTACCTGGGGCCGCATGCCGATACCGAAGGCATGACGCCCTCGGCGGCCAAGCGCGCAACGGAGATTCCCGAAACGCTGACGGCGGGCACCGAGCTGACCGATAAGCACATCAAGAAGATCAAGGAAGTCGGGATCACCGAAATCAAGATCCGCAAGGCCATCCTGGTCCCGTACCGGGGCCAGTTGCAGGTCCGCCAGGGCGACGTCGTGGAGGCGGGCGACCGCCTGACGGAAGGCCCGCTCGACCCGCAGAAGGTGCTCGACCTTCAGGGCATTCGGGGTGTGCAGAACTACATCGTCCGCGAAATCCAGGCCGTGTACAAGTCGCAGGGCGTGGACATCAACGACAAGCACATCGAGGTCATCGCGCGGCAGATGCTGCGGAAGCGCCGCATCAAGAACGCCGGCGACTCGGAGTTCCTGCCCGGCCAGATGGTGGACAAGTTCGAGTTCATTGATGCCAACAAGCGGGTGGGAGAGATGGATCCGCCCGGCACGGAAGCAACGGCGGACTGGCTGCTGCTCGGCATCACCGAGGCCAGCCTGGCGACGGACTCGTTCCTGTCGGCGGCCTCGTTCCAGAAGACCACGCGCGTTCTGACCGAAGCCGCCGTGCGCGGCAAGAAGGATTCGCTGATCGGACTGAAAGAGAACGTCATCATCGGGCGTCTTATCCCCGCCGGGACGGGCCTGCCGCAGTACCGCAACCTGGAGCCGAAGCTGGAAGGGATCGACTCGGCGACCCGGTACGCCCAGGTCGGCGCTACCCGGACGAACGGCCATGGGAAGGGCACCGCGACCCTGGACCGCGATCTGGATGATGAGGACTTAGCGGTGATCCGTGAGGCCACAGGCACGGCGGGCGAGAGCCTGTCGCTGATGGCCGAGCGCGAGCAGCTTGTCGGCGGCGTGGACGAGCCGACCATTGACAATGATGCGGACTCAGCGATCTAGCCGGGTTTCCAGCACAAGAGGGATAACAACTGCCTGCCGTTCACAAACCAGTGCCTCGGCAGGCATCACCAAATTCTAAGCAGCAATGTCACGAATGCAGTTGCCGGCCTGCGAAAGAACGGGACGCGCGGGAACAGCTCAACCATGCCTATTATTGTCGGAGTGGCCTTTAAGTCGCTTGGGAAGATCACGCCCTGCGCTCCAGGGCCGCTCGAACTCGCCCTGGATGATGCTGTGGTCGTTGGGGGCGAAGCGGGAATAGAGTTCGGGTTTGTGAAGACGCCCGCCCGCGCTGTGCCCGACGAGGACGCGCCGCCCCCCGTGCGGCCCGTCCTGCGCCGGGCGCTGCCGGATGACTGGCAGCGGCGGGAACGAGGGGAGCGGCGGCAGGCAGAAGCGTTTCGCGTCTGCAAGGAGAAGATCGGCCAACTCCAAGTCCCGATGAAGCTGATCGAGGCGGAGTGGGCCTTCGACGGGGCGCAGGTGACGTTCCAGTTTACGTCCGAGGGCCGCGTGGATTTCCGCGCGTTGGTTCGTGAGGTGGCTGCCGTGCTGCATACCCGCGTCCAGATGCACCAGGTCGGGGCGCGCGACCACGCCCGCATCTTCCCCGGCATCGGCCCGTGCGGGCGTCCGACCTGCTGCTCCACCTTCCTGCGCGAATTCCAGCCGATCTCGATGAAGATGGTCAAGAACCAAAACTTGGTTCTGAACCCATCCAAGTTTTCGGGCCTGTGCGGCAAGTTGATGTGCTGCCTGCGCTATGAGCAGGAAGGAGACGATCCGGCCCGGGCCTCCATGCCCCAGGTCGGCATGGTGGTGATGACCCCGATGGGCCGAGCCAAAGTCGAGGAGGTCAACATCATCCAGCAGATGGTGACGGTCCAGCTCGAAAACCAGCAGTTCGTCGAGGTGCGCGCTAAAGACATCGGCGAAGTCCCCGGCTGCGTGGACCACGCCGAGGGCGGCTGCGAGGACTGCACCAGCAGCGGCGCGCTCAGTGCCTGTGAGGTGCCGACGCGGGACAAGCCCGCCGGCGGCACATCCTTACCCGTATTCTAACGAGATTGTCGCTGCCTGCTGCATGAATTCCGGTGTAATCCGGGTAAGCTAGGGAGAACTTGGACTCGCCCCGCAAAGGACACTGTGGAATGACCCTGACGCCTCCGACCTTCGCTCCCGAACAGGCCGCCATCGAACGGCGGCGGCTCCAGGCCCGCGCTCGGCGGCTCGCCCAGCGGGCGGAAACACTGGCGGAAAAAGGGCGCTTTGCCGAAGCCATCGTCTGCCAGAGCGAAGTTACCAGCCTGCGGCCCGCCGACGCGGTCGCATTTTTCCGGCTTGGCCTTCTCTGCCGGGAGGCGCGGCGCACGGATCAGGCCGTCCAGGCGCTGCGTCAGGCGACGGACCTCAGCCCCACCGAGCGCGACCCGCGCGAGGCGTTGACCGAGACCCTGGTCGAAGCCAGCCGCTACGACGAGGCCGTGCAGGAGGCCCGTGCCCTGATCAAAGTGGTCCCTCGCAGCCTGTTCGCCCGCGACGTGTTGAGCGTCTCCTACTTGCAGCTTGGGCGGCTCGACAAGGCCTTGCAGGTGACGGGTGAGATGATCTGGCTGGACCCGCTGAACCCCAACCACCACTTCCGGCGCGGCCTGCTGTTCCAGCAGCAGGGCAACTTAAAGGCTGCTGTCGGCGCCTATGGCCGCGCGCTGGACATGGCCCATCCCGAAAGCGAGACGCATGAGGACGCCGAAGAGGCGATGGAGGAGCTGGATGACAGCCAGACGCGCCAGATCCTCTTGCTGGCCTCGGAAGACCGCTTGTTCCTCCTGAAGCTGCGCCGCGATCTGGCCGAGGCGGTTCAGGAGCGCGGCTTCTTCCTGAGCGAAGACGGGCTGGACCGCCTGAGCCACCTCCTGCCGCACGAGTTCCCCGATTGGATCGGCGACCGGCCTGCACCTATCCATTGGGGCGGTATGGGTCTGTACAATTGACGCTGTGACTGCTGATTGGCGAACGTTTCTCGGCAAGCAGACCCTGGTGATGGGCGTCCTGAACGTCACGCCCGACTCGTTCTCCGACGGCGGGTTGTACGCGCGTGTCGAGGCCGCCGTTGCCCACGCCCACGCCCTCGTCGCCGACGGCGCGCACCTGCTGGACATCGGCGGCGAGAGCACCCGCCCTGCCACCTTCGGCGACCGATCCCCCCTGCCGGCGGACGAGGAGAAGCGCCGCATCCTCCCCGTCATCGAGCGCCTCGCCGCCGAGATGCCCCCTGTCCCCCTGTCCATAGACACCTACAAAGCCGAAGTCGCCCATGCCGCGCTGGACGCCGGCGCGGCCTGGGTCAACGACATCAGCGGCTTGACCTTTGACCCTGACATGGCCGCCCTCGTCGCCGCGCGGAGCGTTCCACTCATTTTAATGCACCTGCCGGGACGCCCCCGCGATCTGCCCGCCCACCCCGTTTATGCCGATGTCGTCGCCGACGTGCTTGCTTTCTTTACCCGCCAAATCGCGTATGCCGAGTCGCAGGGCGTCTGCCGTGACCAGCTCTGGCTCGACCCCGGCCTCGGCTTCGGCAAGACAGCGGGGCACAACCTCGAACTCCTGCGCCGCCTGCCCGAACTCAAGGTGCTTGGCCTCCCCCTGGTCGTCGGCGCGTCCCGTAAGCGTTTTATTGGAAAGATTCTGGGCACGGACGACCCCAACGACCGTAAAGAAGGCACGGCGGCCACGGTCGCCCTGAGCATCGCGGGCGGCGCGGACATGGTGCGCGTCCATGATGTGCGCGAGATGGCGCGGGTCGCGAAGGTGAGCGATGCGATCGTGCGGAGTTGGGAGGAGGCGTAGACCTGTCTGTGCGGCGCGGGGTCACCTGCGCGGGCAGCGACCTAGGCTTTCCGGTTAAGTTCGAGCCGCAGGTGCGCGCTAGTCTTCAGCGGTGACGAGGGCTTCGCATGGTGATGGTGAAATCTCCTCTGACGAACCTGGTTGACGCGGATGAAAACAGGCACGACAATCAGCATCAGTATGAGCAGGATTGCCGCTCCGGCATTCAGTTCTATCACGCTTGAAGCTCCTCCCTGAGAGTAAATCCAGAATGCCATAACCGCTGTTCCGGCGACAAATCCAAGCGGAAGTGCCAGCCATAAGCTCAAATGGGTCGAAGCGATGTAGGCGATGCCTAGGCAGGCGGCAAGCCATGTCAAAACAGGCAGAGTGAAAAAGAAGATGCCCTGCCGAAAAGTGATAGGTGTACCTCTGGATATCTTCTCAGTCACAGCATTTCCTTAGCGTACCTGTGCGCCAGGTTGTACGGCGTCGGGGTCGGCGGGGTGGAGGAGGACAGCGTGGCCTTCGGCGTCGGTGGCGGCCATGAGCATCCCCTGGGACTCCAGGCCGCGCATCTTGCGGGGGGCGAGGTTGGCGACGACGACGATCTTGCGTCCGGGCAGGTCTTCGGGGGCGTAGGACTCGGCGATGCCGGCGAGTATCTGCCGGGGCGTGTCTTCGCCGATGTCTACGGTGAGCTTGAGCAGCTTGGTCGCGCCCTCGATGCGCTCGGCGGTCTTGATCTCGCCGATCTTGAGCTGTACCTTCGCGAAGTCCTCGATGGTGATGGTGCTGGACGCGGGCGCGTTTGACTTGTCCGACTCCCCCAGGGTTGGGGGCGGGGGGGGCGTGTTTTCGGCCATAGGGGGCGTGGTCTCTTTCTTGGGTCTGTCCGCCGGAGGCGGGGCGTTCTTTTTGGTGTCGATGCGCGGGAAGATCGGCTGCGCTTCCTCGGTCTGGAGGCCGCCGGGCAGGCCGCCCCACTGCGTCTCGTGCGCCCAGTCGGCCAGAGGCGTGTCGCCCAGGCCAAGCTGGGCGCGGATCAGGCCCGCGACGTGCGGCAGGAAGGGTGTCAGGAGGACGCTGATGATGCGGGTGGCTTCCAGAGCCGAGTAAAGCGCATCGGCGACGCCCTGCGCGTCCCCGGCTTTGTGCCGTTTCCACGGGGCAGTCGTGTCAATGTCCCCGTTGCCGGCTTCGACGAGTTTGATGACGCCTTCGAGCGCGCCGCCGGGGTCCAGGGCGAGCATGGCCCGCTCCACATCCTGCGTGACCTCGCGGGATAGGGACGCCAGCGCGCCGTCGGCGGTCCGGGCGGCGGAGCCATCGGGGATGATGCCGTCGGCGTACTGCGCCAGCATCTTCAGAGTCCGGTTCAGCAGGTTGCCGAGCTTGTTGCAGAGTTCGGGGTTGTAGCGCTTCTCGACCAGGTTCTCGACCGAGAACTCGGCGTCCCCCGTGAACGAGATGTCGCGCAGCAGGTAATAGCGCAGGGCATCTTTGGCGACTTCGGGCGTCGCGCCGCTCCGGGTGACCAGAGCGTCCACAACTTCCTGCGGGGTCGGGATATTGCCTTTGGATTTGGCGCCTTTGATCAGCCCGTCGGTTTTTGGATCAAGCACCATCCACCAGCCGTGCCCCAAAACCGTCTTCGGCAGCGCCAGGCCCAACCCCATCAGCATCGCGGGCCAGAGGGTAGCGTGGAAGCGCACATAAATCTCTTTGCCGACCAGATGAACGTCGGCAGGCCAGACCCGGTCCCAGACGGCGTTGTGGGGCCAGCCGGTCGCGGAAAGGTAGTTGATGCAGGCATCGAACCAGACATAAAAGACTTGGGACTCGTCGCCAGGAACGGGGATGCCCCAGCCGGTATTGCGCCGGGAGATGGCGATGTCGCGCAGGCCGCTCTGGATGAACGCCAGCACCTCGTTACGCCGTGTGCCGGGCTGCAAGAACTCCGGGTGGCTCCCGATGTGCTCCAAGAGCCGGTCGGCGTAGGCCGAAAGGCAGAAATAGTAGACCTCCTCCGACACCCACTCCACCGCCGCCCCACTCTCCTTCGCCCGTCCGTCTTCGACTTCGGCATCCCGAAAGAACGTCTCGTCGGCGACCGAGTACCAGCCCTCGTACTGCCCGGCGTAAATGTCGCCCTTCGCCTGAAGCTGCCGGAAGACCTCGGCGACGATTTCCTTGTGGCGCGGCTCGGAGGTGCGAATGAAGTCGTCGTTGGAGACGTTCAAAAACTGCCAGCAGTCGCGGAACCGCTGCGAGACGCGGTCGGCGAACGCCTGGGTGTCCATGCCCTCTTTGGCGGCGGCGTCCGCGACCTTCTGCGCGTGCTCGTCCGTGCCGGTCAGGAAGAAGACGCGCTCGCCGCGCAGCCGGTGGAACCGTGCCAGCGCATCGCACAGCAGCGTGGTGGTCGCCGAGCCGACATGGGGGACGCCATTAACGTAGTAGATGGGCGTCGTGATGTAAAATGTCTTGTCCATTGGCGCTATGTTACCCGAATTTGATGCCCGGCGGCAACAAAAAGGCCCTCCGGCCCGCGATGCGGGAACCAGAGGGCCTATGACTTGCTCACCCGCCGTGTGAGGGGAGCGTCCTACATGTTCTTCATCAGGCGCGCAGTAATCTCCGCCAGCTCGCCCATGTCGAAGCTGGGGATGCCGCTGGCGGGCGCGGGCGGCAGGTCGGCCAGGGGATGTCCCTGGGGTGTCCCTTCCCGCACTTCGAGCGGCTGTCCGTCCTCGGGGTGGGTGCCGTTGAAGACCGCGCCGATGGTCTTGTAGTCGTCCTGGCTGAAGCGGTACAGGGAGCGGTGCAGCCCCTTCTCGATGAACTCCCGGCACTCGGGGATCTTGTCCGTCCGAATGTCGGGGATGGGCAGCATCTTCGGCACGTCCACGCCGGTGATCTTCTCCAGGGCGACCGCGTAGGCAAGCTGGTGGACGCCGCCCCGGCACAGCAGGTAGCCGGTGAGCCGCTTGACGACCGGGTTGGTGCTGCTTTCGTAGACGCGCAGCTTGCCCATGCGCGCGCCGCTTTCCAGGAAGAAGTTGTGCAGCATGTCCAGCACGAGGTTCCCGCTGTTGAAGACGTAATCCCCCTGCCAGGGGGCGCCGAGGGAGTTTGCGGCCAGGGCGCTGTTGCCGTTAACCAGGAAGTGGTGGCGGATGCCGTTGCCGCCGTTAAGCTGAGTAAGCGGCGAGTCGGCGGGCGTCGCGTCGTCCGGCTCACCGCCGTTTTGCAGCAGGTTGATGGTCGCGGCGACCAGCTCGACGTGCCCGAACTCCTCGGCTGTGATGCTGGCGACCAGGTCATAAAACGGCAGGATCTCGTTGCGTCCGCGCATGTTGAACGACTGGTACATGTAGTTGTTCAGCGTGGACATCTCGCCGAAGCGGCCGCCCATCAGCTCCTGCACGGCTGCCGCCGCTGCGGGATCGGGGTTGACATTTTTGGGCAGATCAACCTGCAATTTGTCAATACGTTGGAACATCGGAAGAAGTCCTCTCTAGACTTTGAGACATGGACGGTGGGGCGCCGGGCCTGGCAGAATTACCAGTGTGGCTTCGGTTTACCCCGATGTATTCGCTCTCTAACGAGGCAAACGGTTAAGATGCGCCGTGACGAGGCCGGACACAAAAAGGCCGCGCGGGGGTTGCTTTCTCGCGCGGCCTTCGGCAAAATGATCGTCGGCTTGCGCCGTCAGTCGGTCGCGCAGGCCCCGCCGCAGCAGCCGCCGGGGGCACCGCAATGGAACGGCTCGGACGCGCCGCCGGACCGGCCACCCTCCCTGACTACGGCCTGGGCCATCAGCGAAATCTTGCGGGCCGTTTTGGTCGCGCCGCACTGCGGGCAGGCCGTGTCGGCGGCATCGCGGCGGCTGGCGGGAACCAGGGCCTCGAAGTCCGTATCACAGGCGCGGCAGACGTATTCGTAGAGGGGCATGACAATCCTTCCAGGAGCAGCAAGAGTTGTTCGTGATTATACCTCACCGTTTAAGGGTTTCACTGTCTCCGTTTTCGTTCCCATCAAGGAAGAGTGACAGTGACAGAAGCGGTAGTTCTGGAACTCTGCGTAGGAGTATAAGTGTTCGGCGGCGTGTAGGTAACATCACTGAACTTGCCCGTGATCGTGACAGGCTTCCCATGCTCCCCCAAACTGACCACAAGCTGATTTCGTGTGGCTCCTGATCCGAACTTTGAGGAGCACTGGGACACTCCTATGGCACACCCGAAGAACGAGTTCAGGGCATGGCTGTCATTGTCAAGGGTGACATCGTGGCTGAGGCCATCAGAGTAGAGTGCGGTGAGTGTGAAACAGGCCGAACCCGATGGGCAGTTTTGTGTCGTCTGCGCGATGCTCACACTTTGGAGAGTTACAGTGTTGGAATGCGTATACGCCTCCACGGGCGTCAGCAGGCCGAGCGGCAGGACGTTCGCCGCCAGTGTGGCTACTACGCTGCTGGAAAGGGCGAAACGACCAGCCCGGCGCAGAGTAAAAGAAACATGGGTTGGGGCGGCTTCCGGCTCCTCGCCGCGCATGGTCGCCATGCCAAGCCCCAGCAGCGCCCAGAAGAACAGGGACGCCTCGCCGAACTGCCAGGAGGGGCTGGCGAGGGCGTCTACGGCTTGGCCCGCGACGAGGCTGAGGGACGCGATGACCAGCGCGTCTTGACTCGGCGAGCGATGCGGCCGTGTCTGCCGAAGCCGACGCAGGCCCTGGAAGACGAACGCCGCCAGTGCCATAACGTACAGCCCCAGCCCGACCAGGCCGATCTCCGCCGCCGTCTGCAAGTAGAAGTCATGGGCCTCCTCGGACAGCGAGGGCCGCTCCGAAGGCGCCAGCGGATGACCGGCCTGCGTCCACGCCCACTGCGCGCCGGGATAGCGGCCCAGGCCGATGCCACGCAGCGGGTGCGCCGCCGCCAGCCGCGAGGCGCCCTGCCATGTCGTCAGGCGATCCCGCCAGCTCCCGTCCACGTCTAATCGCGAGAGAGTTCCCACCCGCGTCGCCAGCGGCGCGCGCAAGTCCAGGGGCGCGAGGAGCAGCCAAAGGGCAAGCACGGCCCCACTCAGGGCCGCCGCCGCGACCAAAATGCTGCGCCCCTCCTGCCGGCGGCTGCGGGAGCGGAAGAGCCACAGGCCGGCGAAAACCAATGCGGCGGCCAGCGCACCGGCCCACGCGCTGCGCGTCTGGCTCAGGGCCAGGCAGAGTGCGCCCACGCCGGCCGCCGCCGCCGCTCCCAGGCGCCAGCGCCCCTCACGCGCCGTCAGGGCCACGGCCACGACCGGCGGCAGGAGCAGCAGCAGGACACTCCCGTAAAGCTGATGGTCCTGATACGGCCCGATCAGGCCGCCTCCGCCTGAACGGAAGCCGGCCGTGATACCCAGCAGCGCTAGCGCCCCGACCAGGGTGACGACGAACTTTGCAGCAAGCTGCGTGTGGCGAAGAGAGAAGCCGAGGACCAGCGCCAGCCCGATCCCGGCGCTCCAGCGGAGCGCTTCCGTCAGCGCCACCCGCGCCCAGGGCGTCCCCAGGCTGCGGCCCGCCGACAGCAGAAGCCAGCAAAGCAGGCCCAGGAGCCAAAACTCCGGGCGGGTGGTGACGGCGACAATCCTTTGCCTCATGGGAATCCCCTCCGTAGAACGTCCTTACGTTGTGTCTGCTGAGTGAAAGCTTAAAGAAAGTGTGTGTTCAAGGTCGCCGGCGCGCGTCCGTGAGTGGGGAAGGCTTCCCGCCGATTTTCCCGCCGGTCGAATGGTCCGCCTCATTCTAACACTGCACATGGCTGTTTGTCAAGAGCAAAACGAGGAATCTCGCGAAGATTCCTCGAACAAGCCCCCATGACCCCCGATGCCCTTTGGCGCGCGACACGCGCCTACTCCTTGCCTGCCAGCGTGATCCCCGTCCTGCTGGGAACGGCGCTGGCCGCGCGGGGGTATGCCTTCCCCGGCCACGCCCGCTTCGACGGGTTCGTCTTCGCCCTGACGCTGCTGGGCGCGGTCCTGGCGCATTTCGGGGCGAACGTCCTCAACGACTACTTCGATTTTGTCAATGGCGTGGACACGCGGCCTGAGCACGGCAGCGGCGTTCTGACAGGCGGGCAGATGACCGCGCGGCAGGCGCTGGGGTTCGGCGCGGTTCTGATGGCCGGGGCCGCCGTCTGCGGCCTGCTGCTCCTGCCCGGCCACGCCGCCGTCGTCCTGCCGCTCGCCCTGATCGGGCTGGGCTGCGCCGTCCTGTATCCCGCCGTCCTGAAGCGCTACGCCCTGGGCGACTTCCTGATCATCCTCGCCTTCGGCCTGGGCCTGACCCTGGGCACCTACGGGGTGCAGGTCGGCACGCTGTCCGCCCGGCAGTGGCTTCTGGTCTCGCTGTACGCCGTCCCCGTCTGCCTGCTGGTGGACGCGATCCTCCACGCCAACAACCTGCGGGACGCTCCCGACGACCGCGCGGCCCACGTCCGCACCCTGGCGACTCTCCTGCCGCCCCCGGCGGCGCAGGCCTTGCAGGTCTTCCTGCTCTTTGGCCCGGTCGCCTTTGCCGTGCTGGGCGTTTTATTCCACCTGCTCCCGGTCTGGAGCCTGGGGACCCTGCTCGCCGTTCCGGTCCTGGTCAATGCCTACAAAACGGGCAGCGTGCCGGGCACGGCGCAGACGCACCTCCTCTTCGGCCTGCTTTACACGGCCTCGCTTCTCCTCAGGCCCGTCTTCGTCTGAGTGTCCTCTCTATAGCAACAGCCAGGCCGACGCCGATCACATAGCAGACGAGGTTGGAGGCGTGGAACCCGACGCCGAAGACCAGCGCCCCCGCCCGACTCTGCCGGGCCGCGACCAGCCACGGCGCCTGCGAGAACTTCAAAGCCTCGATCCCGAAACAGAACAAAGTTGCGGCCAGCGCGGCGCGGAGGGTGGACAGGCGCGGGAAGAGGAAACCGACCAGCCAGAAGGCCATCGTCGCGTACAAAACGTCCCCGGCGTTTTTCGCCAGCCACGGCGGCAGCAGATACGAAAAATTACGCGAGGCGAGGCCGAGGGGGATGGTCAGGGAGATGAGAAAGGCGTAGGTGAAGCGGCTGCGCCGTGTGTTTGTCATCATCACCAAAGGCGGGTGATGCTGTAGGCATCGAAGGCTCTGTCAGCGCTGACCACAGCCATATTCTCCGTGAGGCTCTGCGCGATGATGAGCCGGTCGAACGGGTCGCGATGGTGCAGCGGCAGAGTCGCGACCTGACGCAGATGCTCCCACCGGAGCGGCAGAAAGTCAAAGCCATTGTGTAGGACTTGCGCGGGAAACAACTCCTCGAACGGTACATGAAGTTCTATCCCCTTGCCGATGCTCACTTTGATCGCGATCTCCCAGGGGCTGGCAACACTGACCCATTTGTTGTTCTGCGCGTCCTCAATGAGTTCTCGTGCCACCCTGCTGAGTTCCGGCTTGCCGCTGGTGTACCACAAGAAGGTGTGCGTATCAAGAAGCAAATCCATCCGTGCTATCCCTCGAAATCCGTGATCGGCTCATCAAATTCCGGCGAAAGGGTAAACATCCCTTTCGCGCTGCCGAACTGCGGGCGCGGCTTCTTGCCGGCTTGCTTGTTTTCCTGCTCGAACTCCGTCAGCGTTTGCAGCAGCCGCGCGGCAACGGCGTCCTGTTCGGGGTCGGGCAGTTGAGAGACTTGGGCCAAGACTTTTTCTAAAAGCGCAGTCATTTCTGGTTTCCTCCTGTCTCGTTTCCTCCTGTCATGCTCTGATTGTACCACACCTGGCATAGCGTGTCGCCGAGGTCGGTGAGGGTTTCGCTAATCATTTCTGATGGGACACAATCGGCTCTAATCGGGTAAGATTGCAGACACAGAGAAGCAGGGTGTTCACCTGCAAATCATTTTGTAAATCATGCCGAAGGAGGGGAAGAGATGCCAAAGTGGTTGCGGGTCTGGCTCATTGGGTTCGCGGTCTATCTGTCAGTTCACTGGCTGGGCAGCAAGTTGTTTGGTATTGATCGGCATGACCCGTTCCACAGCTTGTGGATATTAGCGTTCGGGGCATTCGTGTTCGGAGGCGTCCTGTCTTGGCTCCAGACTGTCGCCAACAGGCCGAAGCCGCCCCAGGACCACAACGCGGGCGCGGACGGGCCGTCCATCTAACACCCGCTGCACCGGAATCTCCATAACGATACATGCTCGCAAGGTGAATATGAACGAACAACAGATACGGCAAGCTATCGCACAATGCTTACAAGCCAATCCGATTTCCCTTCACTGTGCGTATGAAATCGTCAACGTAATAGAGCCTAGCCTAACAGGACACCCAACTACAGTGGGCGTCCATCTGTATGGCAACCCGCCCAATGATTTCGATGATTTAAGCTACCGAGCGGGTATTGAGAATCAAGTTCAACAAAGCCATGACCTTGATGTGATTCTCACTCCCGTGTCGTGATTTTCGGCCACTCCGCCGCCGAGTTCCCAGCAGACTGCTCCCTTCTAATATCCTGCCGGTGCAGGTAGGGCATCTGCCATTTTTGCCGCGCCATTACGGTTCCGATGGGGTGCGGCGGGCGAGTTGGAGGGTCACGTTCCAGGCGTTGTGGAGGCCAACCATGACGAGCAGCAGGGCGCCGACCGCCGCCGCATCCAGCGCCCCGCAGACGGACCGGCTCAGGCCGAGGGCGGCGCCCGCCAGCCACAGGGCGCCGACGAGGGGCAGGGCGAGGTTCCACGCCCAAGCCTGGCGGCTCAGTTTGCCGTCGCCCCGAAGTCCCGCAGGCGGGGTAGGTGGGACAAGCTGTACCCGGCCCCGATCAGGCCCAGGAGGGCGAGCTGGGCGGTCAGCGCCGCCCGCGTCTGGGTGGGGACGTTCATCAGGGCCGCAAGCAGCAGCACGAGCGAGAAGTGAACGACCGTGGGCGTGAGGAACGTCCGCACTTTGGGATCGCCCTCATCGCTGATCAGGCGCGCGCCGAGGCTGGCGGCCACGAACATCAGGCCGGTGAGCGTTGCCGCCGCTTCGCCGAGGAGCGTGTAGAAGTTCTGCCAGCCGTGCAGGGCCTGGAGAAAGGTGTCTGTCATAATAGGTTCTGGTCTGAGCGGTCTGGCTACAAGGTTTCCCCGACGCCGGTGTCGAGCGCCTGGCCGTACTGGCCGGTGGCGAACGGCTCGTAGGCGGGGAAAGCTTTGAGGCGGAAGGTGAGGTTGAAGGTGGAGCCGGGGCGCAGGCCGTTCGGGGTGTCCTGGTAGGTCAGGTTCAGCTCGTAGTCGTGCCAGGAACGGGTGAGGGCAATGCCCTTGTAGTCCAGGCGGCTGGTGATGCCGTTGTAGCCGGCGATGGCGCGGACGCGGTAGCCGGCGTCCTCGCGGCGGTCGCGGAAGAAGGGCAGGTTCAGGTTGCCGTTGATCGTCGTGTAGCGATGGAGTTCAGGAGAAAAGCGGCCCGAAAGGTCCAGCGCGAGCAGGTCCGCCCCTCGGATACGCAGAGAGTTCGTCAGGTCCAGCAAACGGCTGTTGTTCAGGTCATAGGAGAGCGTCGTGCGGAAGCGCAAAAACTGTGCCGGAGTATAGAGCGCCTGGGCGGAAACAGTTTGGAAGGGTGTCGCGCGGTAGCCGGGTGTGCTCTGCGTCCGGTTGAAGTCATAGCCCGTTCCGACCGTAAGCTGAAAAGCCCGCGATTCTTGGAGGGCCAAGTTCAGGCCGGCCAGGTTGGTTTTGCCCGTGTAGTCGAACTGGAACGGGGTGTAGCCGTAGGGGCGCAGGTAGGTGTAGGTCGCGCCTAATGTGGACTTATTCCCGACCCGCAGGCGGTACGCGCTCTGGCCGTTCAGGACGTATTGGGCGGTGTCGTCGCCGTAGAAGCCCTGCTGGAACGAGCCGCCGTAGTCCAGGGTGCTGCGCCCCGAAATCTTCTGCGTGGTCGTCCCTAGGTCCACGTTGAACCGGGCGCGCTGCGATTTGGTCAGAGACGACGGCTCGTTGAACGCGCCCAGGGACAGATCCATCCGCGTCGTTCGGGGCAGAAAGCGCCGCAGCAAGGGCGCGCGCAGGGCGTCTGTCGCCAGCCGGAATTCGGGCAGCCGTTCCAGGCCGCCGAGGAACCGCGAGGAGCCGCTGCTGCTCGAAAGCTGCGTATACTTGGTCGCCAGCACTTCCATGTCGAACAGCTTCCCCCGGTTACGGTAATCCAGGTTGGAATCCAGCTCCTGCCGGCTGTCCCCGCCCAGCCCGGCGAAGCCCGGCGAATTGAACTGCGAGAAGTCGAACCGCGTTTCGAGCTGCGAGCCGGCCGCCGGCTGGTAGGTGTTGTCCAGCGACGACGTGAGCGTCTGCGAGCGGCCGAAGCCAAACGAGTTTTGGTTCAGCGTGGTCGTAAGGGACGTGTTCAGGTTGCCGACGTTTCGAGTCAGCCCCAGCGTGGTGTTCTGAGATTGGCTTTTGGTCAGGCCCGCGAAGTACGAGTTCTGCTGGAACTGCGTGTTCAGCGTCGCATTGACCGTGCCGATCCTTTGCACATGGTTCAGGCTGCCGTTCACGTCCTCGACGCCCCGGCTCTTGTCGTACAGCCGGTACAGGGTGAACAGGCCGCTGCCGCGCGTGGGCCGGTCCGGTGAGCCGTAGGTCTGGTCGAAGCCCAGCCCGGTCCCCTTCTTCTGAAATTCTTCCAGCCGCAGGATGCCCGGCAAACTCGCCGCCAGGGCGTACCCGAAGGCGAACTTGATAAAGTAGCCCTCATCGGGCGTCTGCCCCACCGTCGGGAAAATGGTCTGCCGCGCTAGTCTTTGGTCTAGCGGCAGGAACAGGTAGGGGATGCTGAAGACGCGGTGGCCCTTGCGGTAGAAGGAAACGTTGCGACCCACCAGCCGCCGTCCGGGGATGATGTACGCCTCGCGCGCGCCGAACGAGTAGTGCGGGTCCGGGAAGTCGCAGGTCGTGAACTGGCCGTTGCGCGCGTCAATAAAGCCGGGCCGCCCGCGCACGACGCCGCCGTAGACATAGAGGGGCTGGATCAGGCCGATCTGCGCCTGGACCTGTTCCGGCTGGATAACAGCCCGCGTCCCCGTCAGCGTGTAGGTGCCCCGGTTCAAGTTCAGTCGCAGCCGTCCGCCCGGTCCCACGTCCGCCGTCTGGCCGGTCGGCCCGACCAGGTGGACCGGGCCGGAGAACGTTGCCACCCCCCGGTTCGTGTCTAGCTCCGCCTCCTCCCCGGTCAGCGTGTAGCCGTGGTAGATGATGAGCACGCCGCTCCGTCCGATCACCGTCCCCTGCGTCGTTTCCTCCGTCGTGCCTGCGCTGTAATACAGATCGTCCTCGCCCAGCGGCGGGCCGCCTGGAGAACCCGGCGCGCTCCCCGGCAGCGGCGTTTCCTGCGTCGTCGGCAGCAACGGCCCGCCGCTAGGTGCGCCGGGTGTCGGCGGGAGTGGCTGGATGGGGCTGCCCCCCGGCGAGGCCGAGGCGGGTAGGGGTGGAGACACCGAGGGGACGGTAGAAGGCACGGCGGCGGGCAGCGTTGTGACGGGCGTCGGCGTGGTTGGGCCGGGGGTCGCGGGTACAGGAAGGGTCACGGTCGGCGCCTGCGCCCGCCCCCCGCCGGCGTTCGCGATGAGCAGGCCGCAGGCGAGAAGAGACTGCCGGGCAAAGCGCATGATGTATTATAACACGAGAGGGGGCGGGAACGGCAGTGCGGCCCCTTACTTCTTGTTCCACAGGGGCGACAGGGCGAACATGACGGTCATCGCCGCGTAGGACAGCATGACCGACTGCGAACTCAGCCGCTTCTCGATGCCAGGCGTGAACTGCTTGGGCACGACCTTGTAGTCAATGCCATAAGCCGCCGCCGTTGCCAGAACCGCCGTCAGCGGGCTGCTCTTGGTGTTCGTGACCAGCAGGGCGCCCTCGTAGAGCACGCCCCAGGCCGACATGGCCGTGCCGTTGACGAGAATGCCCAGCCACGACTCGCGCGGCGCATACTCTCGGGGCTGCTCTTTGTCATCGCCGTCTACGATGTGGGCGACGCAGTTCAGGGCGGCCCACGGCGAGCCGTTCTCCCGGTCGGAGGCGAGCATGATGGCGGCGTTGGTGGCGGCGGCCAGCGCCAGCCCGGTCTTGAAGCCGCGCGTGAGGCTTTGGGTGAGGAGTGGAATGAGCATGGTAGGGAGAGTGTACCCGAAGAATGAGCGTGACCGTCCCCTCCCGGCTCGCCTGTGGCTCGCCACCCTCCCCTGTTAGGGGAGGGCTTGAGGAAAAGGCGCGGGCGGCGGCCTCTTCCTGTGGTCTTTCCCTTTCTTGTAGCCCTCCCCTAACAGGGGAGGGTGGCGAGCCACAGGCGAGCCGGGAGGGGATTTCAGGTATAATTTCCGCTAATGAATGCCGACGAACAATCCATCCCCGACACCGAAACCATTCTGAAAACCCTGCGGGCCGCGACGCATGGGACAGAGTATGACGGGCGGCTGTTCCTGGTCGGCGGCTTTGTCCGCGACAAGGCGATGGGGCTGCCGTCGGCCAAAGACGACATCGACATTGTCCTGGAAGGCGACGCGCTGGCCCTGGCGCATTTTCTGCGGGCGCGCGGCGCGGCGGACCACGCGCCGGTCGTCTACCCGCGCTTCGGCACGGCGATGGTGGTCGTCAAGGGCCGCGACGTGGAGCTGGTGACGGCCCGCGTCGAGTCCTACGCTTCGGACAGCCGCAAGCCCGATGTCGAGCCGGGGACGCTGGAGGACGACGCCCGGCGGCGCGACTTCACCATCAACACGCTGCTCGAAAACCTGCACACGGGCGAGGTCACGGACCCGCTCGGCCTAGCGTATGCCGACCTCGCGGCCAAGACCCTGCGGACGCCGACCGACCCGCTGCTGACGTTTCAAGACGACGGCCTGCGGATGCTGCGCGCCGTCCGCTTTGCCGCCCGCTTCGGGTTCGCCATCCACCCGATCACCTGGAAGGCCATGCGTCAGCGGGCCACGCGCATCAACGACATCAACCCCGACCGGACGCGAGTCATCTCCTATGAGCGCATCCGCGACGAGTTCTGCAAAACCCTGATGACCGCTCGCGCACCGCTGGGGCTGGAACTGCTCAAAGACAGCGGGCTATTAGCGCAGTTCGCGCCGGAACTGCTGGAAATGGTCGGCGTCACGCAGAACGAGTTCCATGCCTACCCGGTTTGGGACCACACCCTGATCGCATTGGGCCATCTGCCGCCCGACGCCTCGCTGACCCTGCGGCTGGCGACGCTGTTCCATGACGTCGGGAAGCCGCGCACAAAGGGGGTGGGGGAGGACGGGCGCGTCCACTTCTACGGCCACGCGGACGCCGGGGCGGACATGACCCGCCGCTGGATGGGTCGGCTGAAATTCCCCAACGACGAGATTGCTGCCGTCTCCACGCTGGTCGCCCAGCACATGCGGATCGGCGAGTACCACGCCGACTGGACCGCCGCCGCCGTGCGCCGCCTGATGCGCGACCTGGGGCCGCACCTGGATGACCTGTTCGAGATCAACCGCGCCGACGTGTCCGCGCTGGCCCCCGGCCACACGGACATCTCGCGCGGGGCCGAGCTGCGCGCCCGCATGGTCCCCATTCAGGAAGCGCAGGACATCAGCGCACTCACCTCGCCGCTGGATGGCAAGGAACTCATGGCCCTGCTCGGTCTGCCGCCGGGCCGAAAGCTAGGGGAAGTAAAAGAATACCTGACCGGCGAAGTCGTGGAAGGCCGCCTCGCGCCGGACGACAAAGAGGGCGCGGCAAGGCTGGCGTGGGAGTTCATAAGGCGATGACTGATATTCCTGATGATTGGGAGCCGCCGGGTTGGTTTTGGGAACTGCTGGAAGCCTCTGGCAGTATTGGAACTAGCCCAGCCTCCACCCCAGATGCCGCTCCACCCTTCTTGCATTTCATTCAAGCCGCCATAACCGAACCGTCTTGTCATGGCTTGCACTGGCAGCCATGGAGCCATCGGGTGAGAGAGCGACACTGATGACCGGGCGGGTATGTTCTGTTTGCACCTGTACCAGCGACTCTGTCCGCATATCCCACAGAAGCATCTGCCCGTCCGAAGTTCCACCCACCAACGTCTCTCCCTGACACCCGAAAGCAATGCAGAAGACCGCTCCCACAGCCTCCTGAGCATCCGTTTTCAGCGTTCTCAGCCATGTTCCCGTTTGTGCGTCCCAGAGCCGGACCTCCCCCACGGGCCTTTGTCCATTCATGTCCAACGTATATCCTGAACTGGCAACGATCGTTCCGTCTGGAGAAAAGGCCACCCCTAGAACCGGCATCGAGTGCCCGGCCAGGATATGCCGGCATCTTCCGAGAGCGGTATCCCAGACTCGGACGCTGTTGTCGTCGCTTCCCGTGGCTAACGTCTGGCCGCCTGGAGAGAAGGCGGCTGAACCCACATCATCTGTGTGCCCAAGCAATGTATGGATAACGCTCCAACTTGGCGTATCCCAAAGTTTGATGGTGCGGTCTGCGCTGCTGCTCACTAACATCTGGCCGTCTGGAGAGAAGGCGAGTGCTTCCACCCACTTGCTATGCCCCTCCAGAGTGTTTCGCAACTGGCCCGTCTGCGGGTCCCATAATCTGATCGTGCCATCATAGTCGCCACTCGCAACCATTGTATTGTCCGGGGAAAACGTGACGCAGACGAGCCAGCGATCATGTCTTAGCAGCCGCGTCCGCTTGCTGGCCTGTACATCCCAGAGCCTGACGGTTTTGTCACAACTGGCGCTGGCGATCATCTTGCCGTCAGGAGAAAAGGCCACGGAATAGACGCGCCCACGATGGCCTTTTAGCGTCCGATCCAGCATCAACTTGACTATTTGTAGTTTTCCCGTTTTTGTTCTATTCCAGATTCTTCCGCTGTTTCTGGCCTTTATCGCATAATCCCTCGTCGTTGCTAATCAAGTGAATGCAGTGGCCGATCATTTGGTGAATAGAAAATACAGGCACCACGCAGGTAAATCGCTTTCTAGCGGCGAACATCTTATAGACATCGGAGCAAGTGTTCAATGAGGAGACATGATGAGCAAATGGTGGATGGCCGCGGTCGGCTTAGGGCTGGCCGTGCTGGGGGCGGGGCGCGTTTCGGCGCAAGGGGCGTTCCCATTTCAGGACCCGGCGCTGCCGACGGCGCAGCGGGTGGATGATCTGGTGTCGCGGATGACGCTGGACGAGAAGGCCGCGCAGATGGGCACGGACGCGCCGGCCATCCCCCGGCTGGGCATCCCCGCCTACTTCTGGTGGAGCGAATGCCTGCACGGGGACGCGGTCGGCCCGGCGACGGTCTTCCCCGAACCCATCGGGCTGGCGGCGACCTTCGATCTGGGCCTGCACGCGCAGGTGGCGAACGCCATCTCGGATGAGGACCGGGCCTGGTACAACCGGACCGGCGGGGCGGGCCATCCGCAGGGCTTTCACGGGCTGACCTTCTTCGCCCCCAATATCAACATCTTCCGCGACCCGCGCTGGGGTCGGGGGCAGGAAACTTACGGCGAAGACCCGTACCTGACCGCCCAGTTTGGCACAGTCTATGTCAAGGGCTTGCAGGGCAGCGACCCGAAATACTTCAAGGTCATCGCCACGTCCAAGCACTACGCGGTCCACAGCGGCCCGGAGCCGGAGCGGCATAAGTTCAACGCCGTTGTGTCTCCTTACGACCTGTACGATACCTACCTGCCTGCCTTCCAAGCCACCGTTCAGATGGCCCACGCGCAATCGGTGATGGGCGCCTACAGCAGTCTCTACGGGGTCCCCGCCAACGCCAGCGACCTGCTCTTGAAACAAAACCTCCGGGACAAGTGGGGCTTCGACGGCTACGTCGTCTCCGACTGCGGGGCCATCGGCGACATCTACTCTAACCACCACTATGCCAAGAGCATGGAGGAGGCCGCCGCCGATGCCGTGAAAGCCGGCTGCGACCTGGACTGCGGCGGCGAGTACAACGCGCTGCCCAAGGCTGTCAAGCAAGGGCTGATCACCGAGGCCGTGATTGACAAGTCGGTGAAGCGGCTGTTCACCGCCCGGATGCAACTTGGTATGTTTGACCCGCCCGCGCAGGTCGCCTATGCCCAGATACCCCCCAGCGTGATTGACAGCCCGGCCCACCGGCAGCTTGCCCTGCGGGCGGCGCGCGAGGCTATCGTGCTCCTCAAAAACCAGAACAACCGGCTGCCGCTGTCTCCATCGGTCAAGTCGCTGGCCGTGATCGGGCCGAACGCCGACGAGATGGGCGTCCTGCTGGGCAACTACAATGGGACGCCCTCCCATGCCGTGACTGCGCTGGCGGGGATCAAGCAGCGCGCGGGGACAGGTGTCCGGGTCGAGTACGTCAAGGGGTCCACGCTGACAGGACTGAGCGACCTGACGACCGTTCCCGCCTCGGCCCTGCGCTCCGGCGGTCAGCCGGGCCTGAACGGCGAGTATTTCAGCAATCAGGACCTTTCCGGCGCCCCGGTTGCCACGCGCCGGGAGGCGCAGGTGGACCTGAACTGGGCGCGCGGCAACCCCGTCCCCGGCCTACCCGTGTTTCATATTTCCGCCCGCTGGACCGGGGAACTGGTCGCGCCCACGAATGGCGAATACACGCTGGGTGTCCGGGGCGACGACGGCTTCCGGCTGTTCGTCAATGACCAGAAGGTGCTGGACGACTGGGCGGTCCACCCGCCGGACACCCGGAGCTACACGCTGACCTTGAAGGCGGGCCAAGCTGTCCCGATCCGGCTGGAGTATTTCCAGGCCGAGGGTGGGGCTGAGGTCTCGCTCCAATGGAAGCAGCCGGGGCAGAACAAGTTCGACGACGCCCTGGCGGCGGCCCGCCGCGCGGACGCCGTGATCTTCGTCGGCGGTATCTCCTCCCAGATCGAGGGCGAGGAAGGTACGGGCGGCAACGGCGACCGGACCGACCTGGACCTGCCCGCCGTTCAGGACCAGCTCCTGAAGGCGCTGTATGCGACCGGCAAGCCTGTGATTTTAGTTCTGATGAACGGCAGCGCCCTGTCGGTGAACTGGGCGCAGGCGCACCTGCCGGCCATCGTCGAGTCGTGGTATCCCGGCGAGGAGGGAGGCACGGCCCTGGCAAATGTCCTATTCGGCGACTACAGCCCGTCCGGCCGTCTCCCCGTGACGTTCTACACCGGCGTGGACCAGCTCCCGCCGTTCCGGGACTACGCGATGACCAGCCGTACCTACCGCTACTTTTCGGGCAAGCCGCTGTACCCGTTCGGGTACGGCCTGAGCTACACGCGGTTCTCCTACGGCAATCTCCAACTGCCCAAGTCGGTGGGGGCGGGTCAGCCCGTTCAGGGGACAGTGACGGTAGAGAACACGGGCGACCGGGCGGGCGATGAAGTCGTGGAGCTGTACCTGCGGCCCGACCCAAAAGGCAAGGCGCGGGAGATCGCGCCGGGCCAGCCGATGCCGCGCCTCGTCCTCGCGGGCTTCACGCGCCTGACCCTCGCGCCGCATGGGCGCACGGTCGTCCATTTCACCCTGTCGCCGGAACAACTGCGGCTGCTCGATGTGGAGGGGAACCGGACCTTGCAGCCTCATGCCTGGCAGGTCTACGTCGGCGGTTCGCAGCCTGACTTCGGTACGTCGCAAAACAACGTCGTGTCGGGTACGCTCAACGTACAATAACTGAAGGGGGATCGGCCCGTTCCTCTCCGGGCGGTTAAAACCGCAGCAACAACGGCACAAAGTCCACCTTCGTGGACTAAGACCAATCCTCAACCTGCGAAGGCAGGTTTCGTGAACTCGTTGCTGCGGTTTCAACCGCCCATCAGAACTCTGAACGGCCCTGACACCAAGCCACAACCAAAGGAAACCTGCCTCAACGTGCAACATTTGATTGACTGGGTCACACACCTCATCGCCACTCTGGGCTACCCCGGCGTCCTGCTATTGATGGCACTGGAGTCGGCCTGCATCCCAATTCCGAGCGAGGCGATCATGCCGTTTGCCGGTTCGCTCATCGTGACCGACCCGGCGCGCGGCTTCAACCTCCACATGCTCGCCTTTGTCGGTGCCTGCGGCAACCTGCTCGGCTCGATTGTTGCCTACTGGGTCGGCTACATCGGCGGACGGCCGTTTTTGGAAAAGTACGGCAAATACGTTCTGATCCGCAGGCGCGACCTGGACAAGTCCGACCGGTTCTTCCAGAAGTACGGCGAGTGGACGGCCCTGTTCAGCCGCGTCCTGCCCATCGTGCGGACATTCATCTCGCTCCCCGCCGGAATCGCCCGGATGAGCTTTCCCAAATTTTGTGCCTTTACGTTCATCGGTGCGCTGCCCTTCTGCTACCTGCTGGCGTGGGCGGGGACATACCTGGGCAAGAACTGGAGCCAAGTACATGCCTGGCTGCAAAAGGCTGACCTCGCGGTCACGGCGGTCTTGGTGGTCCTGTTCGGCCTGTGGCTGTGGCATCACCTGCGGCCTGACCCGGATGAGGCCGGAACAAACGCGACCTCGGCGTCGTAATGACAAAAGACAGAGCAAGCAGGAAAAACGTGGTATAATGACGTATACCTAGTTTCAAAGACGAACGCTTGGTCGGGCCAGCGCGCCCGACCGGCGGGAACGAGAAGCGGACAATGACCGTCTGTTGCAACCAAACTTCCACCCACCTTCATAACACGATCCGAGGCACAGCGGGCGGATGAACACGGTTTAAGACAAGACCCGGCACAGACAGGGAACGCGAATTTTTCAGATCGCAGCCTCGGTGACTTCGTAGCAGACTACGAGCGCCGGGGCTGTGTCATTTTGAAGGCACCTCTTGAAACGCGGAAAGGACACGGAATGAGCACCTGGGATATTCTCAAACAGGCGGAAGAGCAGCGGCAGACGGCCGACAAGCTGCACTGGGAAGGCACGTTCAAAGACTACCTAGAGATCGTCGCCCAAAACCCGAAGGTGGCCGACCTCGCCCACGCCCGCATGTATGACATGATCGTCGCGGCGGGCGTCGAGGACCCCGGCGAGGGGCAGCCCAAAGTCTACAAATTCTTCGAGGGCGAGCTGTTCGGCATGGAGCGGACGATCCAGCACCTCGTCGAAGAGTATTTCGCGCCCGCCGCCCGCCGCCTGGACATTCGCAAGCGTATTCTGATGCTGGTCGGCCCGGTCGGCGGCGGCAAGTCCACGCTCTCGACCCTGCTCAAAAAGGGCCTGGAGAAATACTCCAAGACCGACGAGGGCGCCGTCTATGCCATCAAAGGCTCGCCGATGCACGAGGAGCCGCTGCACCTGATCCCCGAAGACCTGCGGGACACGTTCAAACAGCAGTTCGGCATCCACATCGAGGGCGATCTAGACCCCGTGGACGCGCACCGGCTCAAGCACGAGTGGGGCGGCAAGATTGACGACGTCCTCGTGGAGCGCATCACGCTCTCCGAACGGGAGCGGCGCGGCATCGGCACCTTCAAGCCTGCTGATCCCAAGTCGCAGGACGTGGCCGAGCTGACTGGCTCGGTCAACATCCAGGCCCTGACCGAGTACGGCCTGGAGTCCGACCCGCGCGCCTACAACTTTGACGGCGAGCTGAACATCGCCAACCGGGGCGTCATCGAGTTCATCGAGATGCTCAAAGCCGAGAAGCGCTTCCTGTACGAGCTGAACACGGTCGCGGGCGAGCAGACCATCAAAGCCTCGCGCTTCGCCCTGATCTACGCCGACCTGGTCGTGCTGGCCCACACCAACGAGTATGAGTATAACTCCTACTTCGGCAACAAAGAGAATGAGGCGATGATTGACCGCATCTTCGTCGTTCGCGTCCCCTACAACCTGCGTCTGACCGAGGAAATCAAGATCTACGAGAAGCTGATCGGCCAGTCCCAGCTTTCCGAAGACCGCGCGGACCTGACGGCGGTGCATATCGCCCCGCACACCTTACGCACGGCTTCGATGTTCGCCCTGTTGACTCGGCTGAAGCCGTCCAAGAAGTCCGGCCTGTCCCTGATGACCAAGCTGAAACTGTACGACGGCGAAAAGCAGGTGGGCGACTGGGACCAGAAGCACATCCGTGAGTTGCAGGACGAGTTCATGGACGAGGGCATGAGCGGCGTCTCGCCCCGCTTCGTCATCAACCGCATCTCCGCTGCCCTGGTCAAAGGCGGCAAGGGCTATGTCACGCCCATTGACGTCCTGCGCGGGATGCGGGACGGCTTGCAGGAGTATACCAGCAGCGAGGAGGAGCACCGCCGCCTGCTGGGCTTCATTGACGAGACCCGCAAGGACTACGACGAGTTGGCAAAGAAGGAGGTCCAGCGCGCCTTCGTCTACTCGTATGAAGAATCGGCCAAGACTCTGCTCGAAAACTACCTGGATAATGTGGACGCCTTCTGCAACCGCACCAAAGTCAAGGACCCGATCACCAGCGACGACGTGGAACCCGACGAGCGCCTGATGCGGAGCATCGAAGAGCAGATCGGCGTCTCCGAAAACGCCAAGCGCGAGTTCCGCGAAGGCATCATGCGCTCCGTCGCCTCGGTCTCGCGTCGCGGCGGGTCGTTCGGCGTCGGCACGGACGAGCGGCTGAAGGAGGCTTTGGAGAAAAAGCTGTTCTCCGACCTCAAAGACATCGTCAAGATCACGACCAGCACCAAGACTCCCAACCAGGAGCAATTGCGCCGCATCAACGACGTGGTGGACCGCTTGGTGAAAGACCAGGGCTATACCGAGCAGTCCGCCAACGAACTCCTGAAGTACGTCGGCACCCTGCTGAATCGGTGATGGCATGACCAAGGTCAGTGTCTCGATGCGAGACTTCCTACGCACGGGCGAGTTCGGCCCCGTTCGCTTGGGCGTTTCACGCGCCGAGCTTCAGGGCTACTTGGGCGAGCCGGAGGATTGGGGTCCTGCTCCGAAGGCGAAGCACCACGCGGGGATATGGAAATACGGCGACATCGAGTTCCACTTCAACGGGGACACGCTCTGGCTTATTTTTGCCGACGATGTGGAGGAACTCCGAGGCGGCGAGACCATTGACCTAGATCCATGGATTCTCGACGGGAATGCGTTGGTTGAGCAGGTCTTGGAAGGATTGGCGGCGGCACACATTCCTTACCAACGCATCGTCTGGGCGCTCGATGATGATACAGAGCGGTTTCTGGCTGGAGCTGGGGTCGAGCTGCTGTTCTCGGACGAGACGCAATACCTGTTCTGCGGTGAGGAGGTGTCGCCCCTTGCTCGCCCTGGTATGACCTTTAGCGGCTTCTCGTATAGTAGCCGTTGAGGGTGCGCTCGTCGGCTTCTAACTGGCAGGATAGATCAAAGGCAAAGGTGGAGTGGATGGCAACAGCACTGCTGGAAAAACAAGGCGTTGAAAGGCCGGAGGCGGTTCAAGCCGAAACCGGGCCTGTCCCGTATCACTGGACGGTTGACGCCCTTTACCGTGCGCTCAATGCCGGCGTGTTTGAGGACCCCAAACGCCTGGAACTCGTTCATGGAAGAATTATCAGAAAGATGTCGCAGAACGCGCCCCATGCCTCCCTCCGACGCCGTCTCAGCCGCCGGCTTCGTGGCAGCATGGAACCGCCGTTCCTAGTGATGAAAGAAAGCCCACTTCGACTTGCACTTGATGAGGAACCGATCCCAGACCTTTTCGTCGTGACCGGCGCAGAGGGGGACTACGACCGGCGGCACCCGACGCAAGGCGACGCTGTGCTGGTGGTAGAAGTTTCAGACACAACTGTTACCTATGACCTCGGTGAGAAAGCCCTGCTGTATGCAGAGGCGGGAATCACGGATTACTGGGTGGTGCTGGTGAATGAGGCGGCCATCGTCCGGCATCGGGAGCCATCAGCAGAAGGGTATCAAGAGGTAGTGCGGCTGGCTGGTGCGGATACGCTCTCGCCGCTGGCAATGCCGGAAGCCGTCTGGACGGTCAGCGCTTTGTTGGGGCGCGAGGATTAACCTATGAGCGTTACGCTCCCGCCGCCGCTCCCGGCGCAAGAACGACAAGGTAAGGAACACCACTGGACGGTGGAGGAGTTCTACCGCGCCGCCGCCGCCGGAGAGTTCGATGATCCTGACAGGCTGGAGCTTGTCCACGGAAGGCTGAACAAAATCATGCAGGGCGATCGCCATGCCAACTTATGTAGCCGCCTGTCGCGTCAGTTGCGGAGGGCGCTGGACCCGCCGCTGTTCGCGCGCGATGAGAAGCCGGTGCATATCGCCTTCGACGGTGAGCCGATCCCTGATGTCATGTTCACCTATCAGGAGGAGTACGAGAGCCGCCACCCCTACCCCGAAGATCTGGCGCTGCTGCTGGAAGTCTCCGACACATCCGCCGCCTACGACCTGGGTGAAAAGGCCCTGCTGTACGCCCAGGCGGGCGTCACGGATTACTGGGTGGTGCTGGTGAATGAGGCGGCCATCGTCCGGCATCGGGAGCCATCAGCAGAAGGGTATCAAGAGGTAGTGCGGCTGGCTGGTGCGGATACGCTCTCGCCGCTGGCAATGCCGGAAGCCGTCTGGGCGGTGGCGGCGCTGCTGGGAAGTGAGGAGTAACGCATGAGCGTCACGCTCTCGCCACCACCTCAGATGGTGGAAGAACAACACGAAGACAAACACTGGACTTCGAAAGAATTCTACCGCGCTGCCGCTGCCGGGAAATTCGATGATCCCGACAGGCTGGAACTCATTCACGGAAGGCTGATCAGGCTTATGCAGGGAGAACGCCATGCAAACTTGCGTGTGCGCGTGTCGCGTCGGCTGCGACGGACGCTAGACCCCCCGTTTTTCGTGAGGGACGAAAACCCGCTGCATATCGCCTCCGACGGCGAACCGATCCCGGACCTGATGTTGACTTACCAAGAAGAGTATGAGGGTCGCCATCCCGAGCCGAGCGATGTCGCGCTTTTAGTGGAAGTCGCGGATACGACTGTCGCCTACGATCTTGGTGGCAAATCGGTTCTTTATGCCCAGGCTGGTATCACCGACTACTGGGTGGTTCTGGTGAACGAGGCAGCCATCGTCCGGCACCGGGAGCCGACAGCGGAAGGCTACCAAGAGGTGACGCGGCTGGCGGGGAGCGACGCGCTCTCGCCGCTGGTCGCGCCGGAAGCCGTCTGGACGGTGGACGCTTTGTTGGGGCGCGAGGGAGCGCCCGAGGAGAATTAACTGGAACACGCCCTTTTACATATCCCGTGGCACGACATGCTCCTGCCCAAACCGTCGTGGCTGGAGAAGGTTCTTCGCCCGATCCTCGTCTATGTCGCCCTGCTGCTGGCGTTCCGGTTCCTGTCCAAGCGGGACCTGACCCAGAACACGACGTTCGACCTTTTGATCGTGCTCCTGCTGTCCAATGTCGTGCAGAACGCGCTGATCGGGGAAGACAACTCCGTCCTGGGGTCGCTGGCGGGGGCGGCGACGCTGCTTCTGATGAGCGCGGGGCTGAACCGCTGGACGGCGAAGAGCATCAAAGCGCGCCGCCTGCTGGAAGGCGAGCCGATCCTGCTGGTGCATAACGGGCGCATCCTGGACGACAACATGACCAAACATGCCATCTCTCGCCCCGACCTGAACGCGGGTCTGCGGGGCCAGAACATGATTACTTTAGAGGACGTGCGGTATGCGTTCCTGGAACTGGACGGGACCATCAGCGTCATCCGCAAGTCGGAGCAGTCGGGTACGGCCAACTGCATGCCGCCGGAACTCGCGGCGAAGTATCAAGAGTAGAGGATGAACGATCACACCCATGCCTGAGCCTGTACGCCCCGCCGCGCCTGCGCCGCAGGCCGGTTTTTCCGCGCTGCGGATCGCGACCGTCGCCGGCATCCCGATCCGGCTGCACTTTACGTTCCTGCTGTTTCTGCTCTGGATCGGGCTGGCCGGGCCGAGCCGCGCGGGCGGCCTGAGTGTGCTGTATGTGCTGGCCGTCTTCACCTGTGTGGTGCTGCATGAGCTGGGCCATAGCATTGTCGCCCTGCGCTACGGCATCCCCGTATCCGACATCACGCTGTACCCGATTGGCGGCGTCGCGCGGATCGAGAAGCGACCGACGGCCCGGCAGGAACTCTGGATCGCCGTCGCCGGGCCGGCCGTCAACGTCGTGATCGCGTTGGCCCTGTGGGCCGCGCTCGGCTTTGAATCGGCGGGGCCGCTGGTGCAGAACCTGACTCACTCCGGCGCCGGCCTGCGACCTTTTGCCGAGCGCGTCCTGCTGGCGAACGTCTGGCTGGTCGCCTTCAACCTGATCCCCGCCTTCCCCATGGATGGGGGACGGGTGCTGCGGGCGATCCTGGCTCTGTATTTGCCGCCGGCGCGGGCGACCGGGATCGCTGCTGGCATCGGCCAATCCATCGCCATCGCCGCCGGCATCTGGGCGGTCTTCAGCGGGCAGTGGTTCCTGATGTTCATCGCCCTCTTCATCTATATTGGCGCGGGTCAGGAGGCGTCGTCTTATCAGCAGGCCGCGCTCATTGAAGGCGTCCCCGTCCGCCAGGCCATGATGACTGACGTGCGGACGCTGACGGTCGGCAGCACGCTCAAAGAGGCCGCCGATGTGCTGCTGGACACCGCCCAGCACGACTTCCCCGTCGTGCATGGCGACCAGGTGCAGGGCGTCCTGACCCGCAATGGCCTGCTGCGCGGGCTGGCTGAGGCCGGGCCGTCGGGCTATGTCGCGGGCGCGATGAGCCGCGAGTTCGCCTCAGCCGGTCCCGATGACGACTTGGGTGAGGCGCTTCCCGCCTTGCAGGCGCAGCCCGGCCCGCTTCTGATCCTGGACCCGGCCCAGCCGGGCAAGCTTCTGGGCCTTGTGACCAGTGAAAATATCCAGGAGTATTTCGCCGTCAAACAGATCGTCGCCGCGCGCGACGGAACGAAGGAAAGAATGTAAGCCATGGCTGACCCGCTGTATTCCCTCTCGACCGACCCCTGGGACCTGCACCGGCGCGCGGACCGCGACCGGGGCCGCCACAACGACAAGATCAAGGAGGTCATCAAGCAGAACCTCGGCGACATCATCTCGCAGCAGGACATCATCACGGCGGACCGGGGCAAGATCGTCAAGGTGCCCGTGCGCGGCTTGGAGCTGCCCCGCATCCGCTTTGACCCGCACGACCGTGAGCACATCGGCCAGGGGCCGGGCGGCTCCAAGCCCGGCGACGTCATCGGGCGCGCGCCCTCGGACAAAGAGGGCCAGGGCGTCGGAAAGAAGGCAGGCCAGGACCCCGGCGTAGACTACTACGAGGCCGAGTTTACCCTGGACGAGCTGGCGCAGATGGTCTTCGAGGACCTGTCCCTGCCCAATCTCGAAGACAAGGGCGCCAAGCAGATCCTCTCCGAGCACGCCGAGTTCAACACCATCACGCGGCGCGGCATCGCGTCCAACCTGGACCGCAAGCGGACGCTCTTGGAAGCCTACCGGCGCAATTCCCGGCTGGGTAACGAGAACAAGTGGGAGGTCCGCAACGAGGACAAGCGGTTCAAGAACTACGAGCTTGTCACCGAGCCGCAGCGCAACGCCGTCGTCTTCGCCATGCGCGACGTGTCCGGCTCGATGGGCGAGTTCGAGGCGTACATCTGCCGCTCGTTCTACTTCTGGATGACGCAGTTCTTGAAGACCAAGTACACCAACACGGAGATCGTCTTTATCACCTGCCACACGGAAGCCAAAGAAGTGACGGAGAACCAGTTCTTCTCCCTCGGCGACAGCGGCGGGACGCGCATGAGCAGCGCCTACCGTCTGGCCCTGGACATCATCGGCAAGCGCTACAACCCGCGCGAGTGGAACATCTACCCGTTCCTGTTCTCCGACGGCTACAACTGGGGCGACGCCGAATGCGTGGACCTGGTCAAAAAGATGCGCGACCTGTGCAACCTGATCGGCTACGGCGAGATCGGCAGCGACGGCTGGCAGTCCTCCTTCGGCTTCGCCCCGTTGGGCCAGGCGTATGAAGAAGCGTTCAGCACGGACCCGCGCGTCGTCCTGGTCAAGATCAACGACAAGGAGGACGTGTGGCCCGCCCTCAAGAAGTTCTTCGCCAAAGGCCACCCTGAGATCGCCCATTGAGCGTGGTCCGCGTCGGAAGATGGATGAGCCGCGCGGAGCATGACGCGATGATGGCGACGGGCCGGGTGCAGCCCAGGTTATCAACGGGACAGGATGCCGCTCATGTGACGCTGCCTCCCGATTCTGATGCATACCGCGCTGCGCCTGTCGGCAGTGTATTCGTAGAATTCGACGTTGACGACGCTCAGACCACAAGCGGTGGCACGGCAGGCTGGACCATTATCTACGGCCCGAACAGCCTCTACGGGACCATTGCGGCTCGAAGAGGCAATCCGCTGACTGGTATGCCCTCTGCGACAAACCTGGCTATCGTTGCCGTGAAAGGCAAGACACCATGATAAAAGCATTCCGCCAATGGTTTTTGGAGCACCGTTTGAGAATGGAACGAGACGGTATTAGTCTCGACCTGTCCAAAGGCAGTGAGGGACTGTCCAAGAACGGCGTTTATGCTGCCTTGAAGTCGGATCATTTTGAGGCTGGCGTTGAACTGTGGGAAACAGGGGAAAGTGAGTTCTATTTTTCGGACTGGGAAGCCGTCGAGCGTGACCCCGCTGTCGGAGTTGTTGTAACGCATCACGAATTCAAGAGTCCGGCGGAGTTGTACGCCGCCCTTGACGAATTGGTCAACCGGATGTGTCCGATGCTGATTTAACAGGCTAGGGTAGAAATGGAACAGACCGCTAGAGTCCTTTGCCTGCGTTTGAAACATCACGGAGAAAGCAATGACCCTTTACAGAGAGTGGCATGATCTTCTTCATTATCGGGACTCAGAGAAGATAACGACTGAGGCTCAAAGGCTAGACATCTCCCAAGCGATCCGATTCGAGACGAACTCTGCTCGTGAGTATCTGCAATATGCTGAGGGAGAGATAGAGCATCGCGGGGTCGTTGTGCCAGAAACCAACTTTGTCGCATCTGACGATGAGTTCGAGGCGATGGAGATCAACGCGATTGGTCATGTCACCATCTGGACACGGGATTATGTGTTTGGCATCATTCGTGATGGGAATGCAGAAAGGTTTAGAGGCTTCCCCAGGCACCCGCCCGGAGAATCATCAGCGACCTAAGTCTATTGGCTGATGTTTCTTGTAGTCTCGTCGCCTGTGCTACTTTGGCAATGCTGCTACCACCTGCTCGATTTCCTCGAATGTGTTGTAGAAGTGCGGGGAGAAGCGCAGTTTGCCGCCCCGGACAGCCGCCGTGACGCTCGCGTCGGTCAGGGCTTGCAGGACGGCTTCGTTGGAGTGCGTCGGGTGCTGGAACATGACCAGTCCCGCGCGCTGACTGTCGGCGCGGGGCGAGGTGACCTGGTAGCCCTTGGCTTCCAGCGCATCGGCGGCGTGGGCGGCCAGGGACAGCACCTGGGCGGCGATGGCGTTTGTGCCGACTTCTTCCAGCAACGACAGGGCGGCGTCCAGGCCGGCGAGGCCGAGGCCGTTGGGGGTGCCTTCCTCAAAGCGCAGCGCTGTGGGCTTGACGGAGAAGTCCAGCGGGTCGAACTTGGCAACGTCTACGACCGCGCCCGCGCCCATGTTCACCAGGCGCATCCGCTCCAGCGCGTGCGGCGCGATGTAGAGGCCGCCCGTTCCGGCGGGCGCCATCAGCCACTTGTGCGCGCCGGTGACGGCAATGTCCACCCCCCACGCCTCGGTCTGGAGCGGCAGCACGCCCAGGCCCTGGATGACGTCGGCGACCAGCAGCGCGCCGTGCGCGTGGGCCAGCGCGGCGCAGGCGGCGAGGTCGCACCGGAAGCCCGTCCCGAACTGCACCCAGGAGAGCGTCAGGACGCGCGTTTTGGCGTCCATGACGGCGGCCAGATCGTCGGGCGTGAACGTGCCGTCGGCGCGGGGCGAGACTAGGCGCGTCTCGATGCCCCGGTCCGCCTGCGCGTACCACGGGTAGACGACGCTGGGGTACTCGCAGGTCACGCTCACCACGTTATCGCCCGGCTCCAGACGCAGCCCGTCCGCCACCAGGGACAGCCCGTGGCCGGTGTTCTTGGTCAGGGCCAGGTGTTCGGCGGGGACGCCCATCAGCCGGGCGAGACGTTCCCGCGCCGCCTCACGCCAGGCGAAGACGCCGTCCAGGAAGAAGCCGAGCGGGTCGTGCGCCGAGAGGGCGGCGGCCTCCTGGACGGCCCGGACGACGCGGGCGGGGGCCGGGGAGACGCCCGCATGGTTGAGATACACGCCCCGCGCGGTGACATCGGAAAATTCGGAGTGACGGTAATCGTGCATGGCAGGTATAATACCTGAAAAGCGACCGCTTCAACGCAGGATCGCTTGACCACAAGGAGGCAACCTATGACTGCGGAAGACGCCGAAATCGCGCGCAACGTGCGTCGTGAACTCAGCAAGCGGCCTATCAATTCAAGCATGGTGGATGTGCAGGTGAAGTCCGGCAATATCACGCTCACCGGCCGCCTGACGCACCTGCGGGATGACAAAACCGCCAATCTCAAGACCGAGATTGACTTTGTGATGAAGAACATGACGCGCGACCGTCTGGTCAAAGGCTTCTTCGATCAGTTGCAGTATACGATTGACCACAGCGCCGAGGACGAGAAGGACCGGAACACGCGCGGCCGCATGAGGTCTTAGCGGGGCCGATGCACAAGATGGGATGAACGAGACGCGGCTGGTCAAGATCAGCAAGTACCTGAGCAAGCATCTGCGGCATGACCCTGAAGGTCTCGGGCTGACGCTGGCTCCCGGCGGCTGGGTGGGCGTGGACGACCTGCTGGCCGCCTGCGCCCGCCGCTTCGGCCTGTCGCGGGCCGAGCTGGAGGAAGCCGTCGCCCAGAACAGCAAGCAGCGGGCCACAGCGGGGAGGTAGACCTACAGCTCTCGCCCGCCGCCCCGCCTGTCGTCCTTTACCACGGCACCGGCCACCAGACGGCGGACATCATCGGGCGCGTGGGGCTGGACAAGATGCGCCGCCACCACGTCCACCTGTCCGCCGACCCCGACACCGCGCGGGCCGTCGGCGCCCGTCATGGCCGCCCCGTCATCTTCACGGTAGACGCGGCGGCGATGGCCCAAGCAGGCCGCCTCTTCTTCCGCTCCGACAACGGTGTCTGGCTGACCGACGCCGTCCCGCCGGAGTTCCTGCATCTGCTGGACAGACTGCCGTAGCAGGCATCAGGCTTTAGCGGCTCCTCTCGGCATGGATGCCAAGTTCTCGTAACAACTGCTGAATACGCTGGAATGCGCCTTGCTGAACGATGGCGCGATCTTCCAAGTCGGGGTAGCGATCCGGGGCGGCGACACTTGTCGGTCCCAGCGCACCGGGCGATCCGAATGCCTGGGCGATGCCCCGCAAGCCTTCTTGAACCAAGCCATGATCCCAGTAAAGGTCCATCCGCAGGACACGGGCTAATGCCACCGGCCCGCCTTCATAACGGCGCAGGATGTAATCAATGTCAAAGGCGTCTTTGTCTCTGCCCTGAAGGCGATCCGCAATCGCGATGCCTTTCATCGCGAGCAAATTGGCTGGGGAGCAGACTTGAACCTCGGTCTCATATTCTGTACCATCAGGCAACTGGCCGGACAGAGGAACCAGCCTCGGATCGAGGAAGGCCAAGTCCAAGCAGCGCAGAACACTTGCATGAAGCCCCTGCACTTCTCGTGCCTCTTTATGGCGGCGGCTGTCGTCATACTCGCCGGAAAGCAAGTCCACCTTGACCTCAGTATAGTCGCCGCCAATACGAACGCTGCAAATCCATCGGTACTTTTTGCCTGGTTCCTGCTGGTACAAGGCGTATAGTAGCTTCTCCTCCAGGGTGTCGTCCTCATAGTCCGCCAAGGCAACGGGATCGAGCGCGACATCTACGTCAATCTTGCCTTCGTGTGGGTCCGTATCTTGAGGAAACAGGAGCGCGCAGGCCGTCCCGCCGACGAACACAATTTTGTCGCGTTCGTCTTCCAAGATAGAAGCGAGTTCCAGCAGAACTTGGCGGGCCGCTGTCATCATCCGGGGCTGATACTGACTTCGTGTACTCACCAGTTTGGGGCAATCTCCTTCTGTAACAGAACTTCGGCGGCCTCGATTCCACGTCCGCCCGTGCTTTGCAGGTCTAGATAGGTCTGAAGCGGAGATGCCAAAGACATGTCTTGCTGTTGCCGTGTTCCGTAAAAGACGCCATCATCATAGGGCGACAATAGGATAACATCGGCTCCTGTTTCCACCGGGTCTAGCTGGATAGGCGGCAGTCTTAGCAACTCTTGGACTTCTGCCAACTCATGATGGATGTAGGCCGTAGTTCGCCGATAAGTCGCATGCGGCGCATATTGTGCTGCTGCGGCAAAGGAAGTAAACGCACAAGGAATTCCACGTCGCCAGCACTCCATCGAGAGGGTCTGCCCGAAGGAGTCAATATTGGAAAGAGTGTAAAACTGCGCGGCCTGATGCTTGCTAAAGCGATAATGTTCTGCCCAGTCAGTGAGCAGTTCTATCGGCTCTGAGAGTTGAACACCCCGTTGAGTACCCCAGTTGTTCTCCGCCAGCCACACTTTTTCCCGCAACAGTTCCTTGACTTTGAACACCTGACCGACGCTGACTTCTGCCTCTTCGGCTAGTGCCTGAATGAGCCAGGGTTTAGATGGATGGGTAAGCAGAACTCGCAAAACCCGTTCTGCTTTTGGCTGATATAGTGATCGCAAAGGACGGGAGCGAGCCAGAGGATTAGGCTTGCCCTCAACATGGATGTAAATGCCGTCAGAGGCGATGTGGCAATTTCCAGCAAGGTCTAGATAGCCGAAGTTGTGTTCGCGGCAGAGTTTCGCCGTTTCCGTAGAGATGAAAGGGGCAATGAATACACCGACGGCTTTGGGTTCTGATAGGCGATAACGCTCCAGTTCATAGAACGCGGTGCGGGCATATTGTGGCTCGCCCATTCTCCTTACCTCTCCGAAAAGTGTGCTCCGACGGCTGACCGGCGTGCGCCCGGCGACCTTTCTGGACATGTGCGCCCGGCGACCTTTCTGGACATGTGCGAGGCGCTGGAGAAGCACCTGCCCTCGGGCGGACGCACTCCTAAGCTCTGCCGCGAGGATCGGCTCCTGCTGACCTTGATGTACTGGCGCGAGTACCGTACCTACGCCCATATTGCCCAGACTTACGGCCTCAGCGAGTCCGCCGTCTGCCGCACGATCCACTTGATCGAGGCGGCCCTCATGCGCTCGGGCGGCTTCCGCCTTCCGGGCAAGAAGTCTCTGACCAAGAGCGATGTGCAGTACCAGGTCGTGGTCATGGACGCGACGGAGTGCCCGGTGGAGCGTCCCCAAAAAAGCAGCGGCGCTCCTACAGCGGTAAGAAGAAGCGTCACACCCAGAAGGCTCAGGTAATCGCCGACCAGCGGACCAGGCAGATCCTCGCGACGGCCTTCAGCGCGGGTAAGACGCACGACTTTAAGCTCTTCAAGCACAGCCGGACGGCGCTGGGGCCGCAGACCAAGTGCCTGGCGGACAGCGGCTACTGGCGGACAGCGGCTACCTGGGGCTGACCAAGCAGCACGGGAACAGCCAGACGCCGCACAAGAGCAGCAAGCTTCATCCGCTCACGGGGGAGCAGAAGGCAGAGAACCGGCATCTGGCACGAGAGCGGTTCGTGGCCGAGCACATCATTCGGAGCCTGAAGATCTTCCGCATCCTGGCGGAACGTTACCGCAACCGGCGCAGGCGGTTCGGCCTGCGGTTCAACTTAATCGCGGCCATTTACAACTTAATCGCGGCCATTTACAACCATGAACTCTGCGACTGGCCCTTATGCAAGAGGTCTATTACAACAATGAAAACATCCTTTGTCAATGTGATTTTTCACTCCATTAGCAGCAGGAATAGTCCTGTTGTGCGCGTAATTACTACCTAACTAATTTCCGTACAAGAAGTCAGTGAGGCTTACGCAATCTTGAAATCCCCAGCCCTCCCCAGCGCGCTTTTGGCTGCCGCTCTTTGCCTCGGTTCAGGGATCGCCGCCCGCGCCAAAGCGCCCACACCGACTGCCGTTTATGCACCCCCGACCGCCCCGATGGAGGCCCGTATCAGTGACCTGCTCCAACGGATGACGCAGCCGGAGAAGCTTAGTCTGCTGGCCCTGATCGGGCCTGATGACCCGCTCAATCTCAACACGCCGCCGATCCCGCGCCTGGGCATCTCCGCGCTGCGGACTTCGGATGCGCCCGAAGGGCTGCGGGATGGGCCGGCCACAAGCTTCCCGATGGGGATCGTCATGGCTTCGACCTGGAACCCCGCGCTGATCCGGCAGGTTGGCGCGGCCATCGGCGAGGAAGCCAAAGCCAAAAACCGGCAGGTCGTTTATGGGCCGTGCGTCAACATCCACCGGACGCCGCAAAGCGGGCGCACCTTCGAGAACTACAGCGAGGACCCGTATCTGACCGCGCGGCTGGCCGTGGACTACATCGAGGGGATGCAGAGCCAGGGGGTCGCCGCCTGCATCAAGCACTTCGCCTGCAACAACCAGGAGACGCATCGGCACGACATTGACGTGCAGGTGGACGAGCGCGCCCTGCACGAGATCTACCTGCCCGCGTTCGAGGCCGCCGTCAATGAGGCCCATGTCTGGAGCCTGATGCCGGCCTTTAACCACGTCAACGGGACCTGGATGGCCCACAACAAGCCGCTGCTGACGGACCTGGTGAAGACGCAGTGGCGCTGGGACGGCCTGGTGATCTCGGATTGGGGGGCGGTCCACGACACGGCCCCCGCCGCCAACGCCGGAACCGACATCGAGATGCCCCAGCCGGACCACTTCAAGCCCGCCGCGCTGACGGAGGCTTTGCAGAAGGGGGAGATCACCCAGCCTGCTATTGACGACAAGGTGCGCCGCCTCCTGCGGACATTGGCCCGGACGGGCGCGCTGGACCCGCCCAAACCGCCCGACACGAAGGCTGTCAACAGTCCGTGGCATCAGGCGCTGGCGCGGAAAGTGGCGCAGCAGGGCATCACCTTGCTGAAGAACGAGCGCGGCCTGCTGCCGCTGGACAAAACCAAGATCAAATCGGTTGCCGTCATCGGCCCGAACGGGGCGGATACGCAGCTTGGGGGCCGGTGGAGCGCCGATGTCGTGCCCTTTTATACCGTCACCGTTTTGGACGGCCTCAAGAAAAAACTGCCCGCCGGGGTGACGGTCGCCTCCGCCCAGGGCTGCCCGCGCACCGGGTCCGGCTCGCCCGACGCCCTGCGCGAAGCCGTCGCGCTGGCCGCGAAGTCCGACGTCGCCATTGTCGTGGTCGGCATGGACAAGGATTATGAGGGCGAGGAGATGGACCCGCCCACCTTGTACCTGCCGGGCGACCAGGACAAGCTGATCCAGGCGGTCGCCGCCGCCAACAAGAACACAATCGTCGTTCTGAACAACGGCAGCCCGGTCCTGATGGACCGCTGGCTGGGCCAGGTCCCCGGACTGGTCGAAGCCTGGTACGCTGGCCAGGAGACCGGGACGGCGCTGGCGGACATCCTGTTCGGAGACGTGAACCCGTCCGGCAAGCTGCCGGACACCTTGGCCGCGCGGCGCGAGGACTACTCGGATTGGGGCAACTACCCCGGCAACGGCACCGTCGTCAGCTATGCCGAAGGCATCTATGTCGGCTACCGGCACTTCGACAAGGCGAAGATCGCGCCCTTGTTCCCGTTCGGCTTTGGCCTGTCCTATACGACCTTCGGCTACAGCAGTCTCGCCATGCCCGCGACATTGGGGCGCGGCCAAACGGCGACGGTGCGCGTGACGGTGCAGAACACCGGCAAGCGGGTGGGGGATGAAGTCGCCCAGCTGTATGTGCGCGCCCTGGACTCGAAAGTGGCCCGACCCGTCCGCGAGCTGAAGGGCTTCGGGCGCGTCTCGCTCCAGCCCGGCCAGAAGGCCGTCGTCTCGTTTCCGCTGGACATGCGCGCGTTCTCCTACTGGGATGTCGGCATGCACATCTGGCGGGCGGACCCCGGCCTCTACGGTATCGAAGTCGGCTCCTCGTCCCGCGACCTCCGCGCCCAGGGCGTACTGCGGCTGCAATAACGCTGGAAACTGCTCGACTGCGCCCAGGGGGTTGCCCTGCGGACGGCCCACATCGCGCCCGGCGTCAGCCCGTGTTTGGTTTCCTCCTTTACTACGTCGTTCAGGTTCACCCCGTACCAGTTCCGCTTGCACGGGTCGGCCAGGAGGGCGAGAAGGCCGAACAGGCAGACCAAGAGAACATGGTCGGCGAGCCGCTTCGGCCCCGACAGAGAGGCCGCCGGCGCCGAGGTGGGGCGTTGCCCGTCCTGGCGGCGCTGACGGGTGCCCGTGGGTTGGGATAAGACGGCGGGGGCAGCACGGGTCAGTACGCTATAGTTAAGGCTTCATCCGCCGATCCGTCACGCCGCGCTCTCCTTCAGCCGGTTGCGCCGAACTGCCCCCGCCAGGTATTATGAGGAACACATTTGTGCCTTCCAGAAAGCCCCCCATGAAGAACGCCCTCAAAATCGTCCTGTTCCTCTTAGTGGTAGGCGCGACATCCGCCGCGCAGGCCAGACCGCCCACGGTCGATCCCATGTATGGCCTGCCGGTTCCGCCGCTGAAGCCGCCCATCCAGGGGCCGGAGTGGATTTGGGCGGACCATACGGCAGGCACCCAGACGGTCCTGGCGCGCCGCCTGGTGACGCTGACGCGCAAGCCGCGGTCCGCAAGTATGGCGGTTACCGCAGACGATTGCTTCACCGTGTCTATCAATGGGCGTCTGGCTGACGCCTCCCCGCCGAACATGGAGCAGGGCTGGAAGCATGTCCACCATGTCAATGTCACCAATCTACTTCGCGCGGGCAAGAACGTGGTTTCCATTCGGGGATTCAATAGCGGAGGGGCAGCCGGCATTCTGGCCTTGCTGAACGTGGACGGAGTTCCGGCCCTGTGGAGCGACTCTCACTGGAAGACGCTTGAGGCGTCCGCCGAGCCGGCCGATTGGAAATCCCCGGCGTTTAACGATGGCGCGTGGCCGTCCGCGACGGTGATCGCGCCTGTGGGCGCCGGGCCGTGGTCTAACGCGCTCGACGGCTGGCCCGGCTTGACGGCCACGGCCTGGTATCTGCTCCACCGTCCGGCCTACCCGACCGCAGTTGATCCCGTGTCCAGCGCCCAAACGATCTCTGGGGCGGCCACACTGGTCGGCGCCGATCAAGGGCATCTCGTTGTGCGGCCTGTGCCGTCCGGCGGCGCGTCGCCCTCAGTGCTGGTGGACTTCGGCGAGGAACGCGCCGGGCGGATTGAGCTGCGGGGGACTGACGGGGCGAAGGTCACGGTGACGACCGGGGAGTCACGCGAGGAGTGTTTCCACACGGAGCCGGCACTAGACAACCGGGGGCCGGCGGAACTGACGCTGTCTCACACGAAGGCCGCAGCGACCGCTTACAGTGCGTTCCGTTACGCGCTGCTGACTTTTTCGGGCGCGCAGCCGGTGACACTGACGCACGTGGTCTGCGACCAGAAGTACTACCCCGTGCAATACAAGGGAGCGTTCGACTGCGCCGACCCGCTGCTGACTAGAATCTGGTACGCCGGGGCCTACACGGCGCACCTCTGCATGCAGGAAGACATTTGGGACGCGCCCAAGCGTGACCGGGGCCTCTGGTGCGGGGACCTACAGGTGACCGGCCAGACGATCAACGACGTCTTCGCCGACAAGTTCCTGATGGAGCAGTCAATCCGAAAACTGCGTGAGATCTCCCAGGCCGGGCGGCCCGACACCGCCCTGCCGGCATCTGAGATCAACGACATCCCCGGATACTCAGCGGCCTGGTTCTGCGAACTGGCGGACTTTCACCGCCATCGCGGGGATTACCCTTTCCTCCGCAGCCAGCACGACAAGATCATTTCGCTGCTGGAGTTCCAAAAGACCGACTTCGACCGTCAGGACCTCTTCACCAACCCGCACAAAAAATGGGCGTTTTGTGACTGGGCGCCCGGCTTCGTGATCAACACGCCGCAGACGCTCACCGCCACCGATCTGTTTATCATCAAGGGCGTAAGAGAGGCCGTGTTTCTCCTGCGGGAGCTTGGGGACGGCGCCAACGCGGAAAAATATACGATCTGGGCGGACGCGCTCACCGCAGCGGCGAGGCGGAACTTTGTCGCTCCGGGGGCCTCTACTTACGGCGACCACCTCCAGGAGAACGCCATGGCGGTCTACTCCGGTGTCGTCACTCCGCCGCAGCGGGCCGCCGTTTACAGCCGAATCCTGGCCGCCGGGAGTCCGGTCTGGAGGCCCGCCACGCCGCTGACAGGGACGGATGACGAGGTGATGTCTCCGTACTACGGCTATTTTGTCCTCTCGGACTACGGCCTGATGGACCACAATCAGGACGGGCTGGATCTGATACGCCGCTACTGGGGAGAGATGCTGAGACGCGGCGCAGGGACATGCTGGGAAAAGTTTGACCCGCGCTTCCCAAATAACTTCGGCTCACTTCTGGACATGATGCCCTACCTGAGCCTTTGTCATGGGTGGTCGAGCGGCCCGACGAGCTACCTGACGGAGTATGTCCTCGGGGTCCGGCCCACAAGCGGGGGGTTCCAGACCGTCGAGATTGCTCCCGATTTGGCGGACCTGTATTGGGTGACCGGGGACGTCCCGACCCCGCAGGGCACTATCCATGTCCGCGCGGCGAAACAGGGCGCCATCGTTGTCGTCGGCCTTACTTTGCCCGCACACATGGACGCCGAAGTGACGCTCGCCGGGAGGTCTGTCACCTTGAACGGCAGACCGGCGGCGTTTGTCCGCCGTGGCCGGGGCAAGCTCAGTTTCCATGTGACTCATGCCGGCGCCTACCGCATTGTCGCCATGCCGTGACGGCCTGACCATCGGCAGCGGAGAAGCCGCAGGGCATTGCCTTCCGTATTTCCATCCCAACGTCCAAAGACCCCTAAAAACTCACAGGTAACCATATTGAATGAACTCTCAACTCAGTTTATTGACCCGCCGGCGGCCTATCGCGGCAAGCCTTTTTGGAGCTGGAACGGGGAGCTGCAGGAAGAAGAGCTGATCCGGCAGATCGAAGTCATGCAGGACATGGGCCTGGGCGGGTTTTTCATGCACTCGCGCACCGGCCTGGTAACGGAATATCTGGGCGAGGAATGGTTTCGGCTGACCAATGCCTGCGCCGATGAGGCGCAGAAGCGCGGCCTCGAAGCCTGGCTCTATGACGAAGACCGATGGCCGAGTGGGACTGCCGGCGGCATGGTGACGGAAAATCCGGCCTATCGGAGCAGGTACATGGCCCTGGAAACCGTCTCCGGCGATGCATTTGTCTGGCGGGAAGGGCTGACGGCCGCATTCGCCTGCCGTCTCGAGGGCGCAGCCTTCTTCGAATGCGCCCGAATTTCCCCCGATACGCCTGGGGACGCCTTCCGGGACAAGACCGTGCTGACGTTTCACGTCGAGGAGTCCAATAAATCCTGCTTCTATAACGGCTACACCTATGCCGACACGCTCAACCGCGAGGCCACGGACCATTATATCCGGCTCACCCACGAGCAGTACCAAAAGCGCTGTGGCAGCCGCCTGGGGCGGTCCATTCAGGGCATCTTCACCGATGAGCCGCACCGGGGGCCGGTCTTCTCCGGCTTCAGTCTCGACTCCCCAAACATGCTTCGCATGACCCCTTGGACGGCGGCGCTCCCGGCCCGCTTTCAAGAGCAGTTCGGTTACGACTTGACCGACAAGCTGCCCGACTTGTTTCTTTTGCCCGAGGGCAGGGCCGTCTCGCCCGTCAAATGGCAGTACATGGAGCTGCTCCAGCAGATGTTCCTGGACAACTTTGCCCGGCCGCTGTTCGAGTGGTGCAGCGCCAACAGCATGCGTCTGACCGGCCATGTGCTGCACGAAGACAGCCTGCTGGCGCAGGCCGCCATGCAGGGTTCGCTGATGCGCTTTTATGAGTACATGCACGACCCCGGCGTGGATGTGCTGACCGAGGGGAACCGCCACTTCCCCGTCGTCAAGCAGCTCGCTTCGGCGGCGCGTCAGCTTGGGCGGAAGTGGCTGCTTTCCGAGCTGTACGGCTGCACCGGCTGGCAGATGAGCTTCGAGGGCCACAAGCGGGTCGGCGATTGGCAGGCCCTGTTCGGCATCAACCTGCGCTGCCATCATCTTTCCTGGTACACCATGGAAGGCGAGGCCAAGCGCGACTATCCCGGCAGCATCCTCCACCAGTCAGCCTGGTACAAGGATTATGGGTACGTCGAGACCTATTTCGCCCGGCTCGGCCTGCTGCTGGCGCAGGGCCGATCCTGCTGCGACCTTCTGGTCTTGAACCCGGTCGAAAGCCTGTGGTGCCAGGTTCACGCCGGCTGGGCGGAAGGTCTCGCGCCGAAGACAGCGGATATTCAGGCCCTGGAAGACGGCTACACCGAGCTGTCGTACTGGCTTCTCAACGCCCATCTGGACTTTGATTACGGCGACGAGGAAATGCTGGGGCGGTTAAGTCGGATCGAAACAGGGGAAGGCGGCCCCACTCTTCATGTCGGACAGGCTTCGTACCGCGCCGTCGTCGTCGGACGCATGACGACGATGCGCGCTTCCACCGTCCGCCTGTTGTCGGAGTTCGTGGAGGCCGGCGGCCAGGTGATCTTTGCCGGCGATGCTCCCGGCTATGTGGACGCCCTGCCGGCCTCGGCTCCGGCAGAGCTTGCGGCCCGTGCCGTTCGACTGCCCTGGGACAAAGACCCGCTCATCGCTGCCTGCCGCGCGGCGGTGCGCGAGGACATCGAAATTGTGGACGCCGAAACGGGTGAGCCGCTGCCCCAGGTGTCCTGCCAGATGCGCGCGGACGGCGACCGCCGCATTGTGGTGGCGATCAACATGAGCGACAACCAGGCGGTGCCGGCCGCCCGGATCCGTCTCGACGGGCAGGGGAGGGTGGAAGAATGGGACTGCCGCAGCGGCGCGCGCTATCAAGTGCCGTCGTCTGCCGTCGGCGCGAAGATTGAGTTCAGGACCGACTTCCCGCCATCGGGCGAACGCGCGTTTCTGATTTCGCCCGACCGAGATGGCAGCCTGGCCGAAAGGCCGTCCTACCAGGAAGCCGACCGGCAGAGCGCTGACGGCCCCTTTGAGTTTGAGTTGGGGGAGGAAAACGTCTGCGTTTTGGACTTCGCCCGGCACAAGCTCGGCGACGGCGACTGGCAGGAAAGTGCCGAAATCCTCAAGGTGGACCAGTCCGTCCGCCGCGCCCTCGGCCTGCCGCTGCGGGGCGGCGAGATGGTGCAGCCCTGGTTCAGTCGGAAAAATGAGCCGCCCCCGCCGGTGCTGGCCCAGGTCACGCTGGTATTCGAGTTCGACGTTGACGAAGTGCCTGATGGGCCGGTCCATCTTTGCCTGGAGCGGCCTAAGCACTGGCAGGTGAGGCTCAATGACCGGCTTCTTCCTTCCGAAGCGCAGGGGTGGTGGGTGGATGCGGCCTTTCAAAAGCTTGCCCTGCCGACGGATGCGCTGACGGCAGGCGGCAACGTGCTGACCTTGACCGGCGACTTCCACCAGGGCGTCAATCTTGAGGCCCTGTACCTCATCGGCGGCTTCGGGGTCCGCGTGGACGGCCCCCGCGCCGCGCTGACCCGTCTGCCGGACCGGCTGACGGTCGGCGACCTCACGGCCCAAGGGCTGCCCTTCTACGGAGGGACGGTGACGTACTGGGTTCCCGTCCCGGACCCGTCGCCGCCGCTGTTCATCGCCGTCCTCGAGTTCGAGGCGGCGTGTGTCAAAGTTGTGTCGCCGCACATTCCCGCCATGGTCATCGCCTGGCCTCCGTACCGCGCCGAGGTGCGCCCGGAAGCCATTCAAGATGGCCGGGTCGCGCTCCAAGTCGTTTTGACGCGCCGCAACACGTTCGGCCCTCTGCACCAGGTCCCCCTGCGTCCCTGGGCCTACCATCCAGGCAGCTTCGTCAGCGAGGGGGAGAGCTTTACCAAAGCCTATATGCTCTACCCCGCCGGCCTGCTCCAAGCGCCAATCCTGTTCCATGGCGTTTGAGTCATTGATGTTACGCAAGCGGGGAGTGCCATGGGGCCGCAGAGGCCGTGGAGCAGAGTGCTGTGGAGCAGAGTGCCGTGGGGCTGAAGCCCTCGGCTGTGGGGCGCAGACGCCTAATCCCACCCCAATAAAGCCTCCACCTGCGTGGGGAGAAGAAAAGACTAGGAAATGCTAGGCCTGCACTTCTCCTCTTTTCTTCCTTCTCTTTGCCCGCGCAGGCGGTCACTGGGCGTCCGCGCCCCACAGCCGAGGGCTTCAGCCCCACGGCACTCTGCTCCACGGCCTCTGCCCACGGCACTCCCTGCTTGTGTCACGTCCGTGAGTCAGGCTTTCCCCACAGGGGCAAGACGGGCCTGCTCTTCTTCCAGCATTTTCTGCTTGCGCTTCATGCCTTCCGAGACAATCCGCTCACGCGGCGCGGTCGGCTGGAAGTCCAGGCGGTCCACGCCCAAGCCCTGCAAGACGGCGCGCTCGACAGGCGAAAAGGCGGTGGGGTCCGCGCGGTCGAACTCCATGGGGGCTTTGAGGGAGATGGGTGGGTTCGTGATGAAGCGTGCTTTTCCCGAATGATTCTGACTGGAAGCGTGCAGCAAGAACGGGTGGATCAAGACGACATCGCCGATCCGCCCGGTCAGCTCGACAAACTCCCGGCACTCGTGGATCAAGGACCCGAAAGAAGCTTCCGGCGCCCCCTGGGGGAGAACGCCTTCGGGGTGATCCGCCAGCAGACGGGCGACCGGCCCGACCGAGTCGCCGGCGGCAAAGGTGCCGCCGCCCTGCGGCTCGATGTCGGACCAGATCACGATGGTGAGCAGCCCCTGCTCCGGGCTGTCCAGGAAGTGCCGGAAGAAGTCGCCGTCCTTGTGCCAGCCGCCGACGGCGGGGGAGGGCGGCTGCCAGGGCTGGTCCGCGCCTTTGCGGAGGTTGACGATCATGCTGTCGCCCCAGGTGCAGGGGCTGACCCGATCCTCGCCGCCCAGCAGCTCGCAGGCGGCCTGCCACGCCTTCGGCGCGAGTTCAGGCATGGGGACGCGCTGGGTGGCAGGCATGTGGACAATCTCCTGCTGCCATGTTGCGGGGACCTGGGAGTCGTATTCCAGGCGGCGGAAGGCATTGGCCGTCCAGTCCTCGGCGAAGGCGCGGGGAAAACAGTCGTGGATGACGACATGCCCGTGCCGGAGAAAGTGCGCGATCTGGTCCTCCGACAACGGGGGAAACTCTTGCTGACTCATAAAAATGCTCCATTCTTTCCTGTTATTTACTGATGTGACGCAGGCGGGGAATGCCATGGGGCCACCGCTTTCATGGGGCGGTCATGCCGTGGGAATGAATTCCTACGCTGTGGGGCGCAGACGCCCAGTGTCCGCCTGCGCGGACAAGGAGACACAGGCAGTTCTGCCTCCCCGCAGGGGGAGGCTTTATTGGGGTGAGACTAGGCGCTTCGCCCCACAGCGTAGGATTTCAATCCCTCGGCTTTCTCCACAGCCTTCCCGCTCCATTTGCGTAACATCAGTCATGGTTTTGTCCAGGGCGCGGCCCACTCCGAGAAACGCTGCGCCCCGATGTCAATCACCACGCCGGGCGGCGGCGCCTTCCGCCAGGCGAGAGCCAGTTCGGCAGGGTCCCGGCCCGTCATCTCATCGGGCGGGAGTTCCGTCAGCACCAGCGGCGACTGCGCCTTGGCCTGCGCCACTGGGTCCTTTCCGGCCAAAGGCTGTTTGGCCTGGTCATCTCGTGGGCCGTACAGCGTCGGCGGCGGGGCGTTGGGAGCGTCCCATGCAGCGTAGAGACCGGGAGGGCGCACGACTTTGCCGTTCGCGTCGCGTCCGCCGGACGGGAGGCCGCGCTGCTTCACGATGACCCGCACGGGGCGCGCGGCGGCGCGCAGTTGGTTTAAGAAGTACACGTTCGACTCGCGCCGGTAGACGTTCCACTCGTCGGCAACCTTCTGGGAAAGCTGGCCGTCGTACTGGAAGTTCGGCAGGTCCGTGTTGGCCTTGCCGTTGTAGCGCCCCGGCGAGAACACATCAATGGGGTCGGCGTGGTGCGAGCGCAGGAACGCCAGCCGCGTGTCTCCCCCGTAGCCCAGCAGCAGGCTGCGGTTGTCTTCCTCGTTCTTGCGTAGGTCGTAACCAGGCGGGGCGGTTTGGCGGAAAACGATGCCCGACAGCCCCGGCGTGGCCGCCAGCGACCGCACCAGTGTCAGCAGCGTGTCCTGCACGGCGGGCGCGAAAGAGCTGACGGCGACGCCGGGCGTCGTCTCCGTGTCCTGCTCACTGTCATAGACGTGCTCGCCTTGCAGCGCGAGAGTCTGCTGGTGGCGGGCCTCGGCTTCGTCGCTGTTCTCGCCCAGCACGGTCAAGTCCTGGGCGGCGGGCGGCGGCTTCGGCCCCCACGAGAGCAGGTCCAGCACGGCGAAGACCTTGAGGGACGTTTCGGGAGTCCCCTTCGCCTTCGTGCCTTTTGTCTTGACTTCCTGCCCCTGGACGCGCTTGAGGATTTCGTTCAGAGGGTCCAAGTTCGCCTGGCCGTCGGCAAAGACGCTTACCCATATCTGCGTCAGGCCCAGTGCCTGGGCCGCCGTTACGTCTGCATCGGCGCCCTCGATCTTCGTCGGCGAGACCAGCGCGGCCCGGTTCGGCACGAGCCTCAGCACGTCGGCCAGCTTCGCCGCCGTCCGCCCTGGCCCGACGGCAGGCGAGTGATTGACCAGAGCGGCAAGGTCAGGATGCGCGGCTAGGACCTTAGCAGCGATCTCGGGGAATTCTTTAGCAAACAGCGACCACATCGCCGGGTGTTCACGGACGGCTTTGAAGAAGTCTTGCCCATGCGTAGCAATCATCTCGTTGATCTGCTTCTCGCTCTGTGCATGGCGCTCCTCCGGGGTCTGCGGGGGCGGCGAAAACAGGCTGCTCCGGCCCACTTGGACGCCCATGTCCACTGGGGACGACAGGGTGGGGACGACGAGCTGGAGGGCGACGGCGGGGAACAGGCGGATGTTGCCGTCCAGGTCGAGCGGTTTCATCACCCCGGCCTTGATGCTGGTGTCGTAACTCTTCTCAAACAGCGCCGCCGCGTCCCGCACGGCCTGCTGCTGGACTTCGGTGAGCTTGGACAGCGACCCCTCTACATCGTTGATGCCGCCTCGGCCGTTGCCGCTGCTCTGCGCCTCGGTCAGCGCCAGCGGGTCGCCGAAGCCGGAGATTTTTCGCGTCCCGAACCGCGTGTAGAGGGCGGCGCGGGCCTCCTCCAAAGGCTTCTGGCGCAGGGCGTCCGCCGTCTTCTCGAACTCCTGCCAGCGCGCCATGCGAGTCGCGATCCCGACTGCATCGTCGGTGAGCACGAACGCCGGGCCGACCCGGCGGTACACGCCCGTCAAGCAGAAGGCGGCCGCCTTCAGCAAGTCCTCCGCCGGGGCCGCCCGCCCGGTTCCCAGGATCAGCAACGTTTTCTGCTCCAGGCGGCGGTCGGCATACAGCTCCAGGTGCGTGGCCTGCGCGACGCGGGCCATCAGGTCGCCGACCGTCTTCATCCCGCCGACGGGAATGGATGTCTTCAGAATGGACAGGTCCATGTCCAGGTCCCCGGCCTTGAGCTGGTTGGGCACTTCCGCCCGCACCCGCTGGCCGTAGACTGTTTCCTGTGAGCCGCCGTAGTTCTGTTTGGACGGCAGGAGCTTGAAGGTCCCGCCGGTCGGCGGCGGAGTGTTCTGCATCTGGTAAGAGCCACCCTGCTCACCCTCGATGGGGATCTGAACTTCCGCTGTTTGCTTGAGCCGCAGGTGCGTGGACGGCAGTTGATCGCTCAGGTCCTGCTCGGCGGCGGGGGTCGGGTTGTAGTCGCCGAACCAGGGCGCGACCCGCAGGCGGCCCTCCGGGAGCAGTTGAGTGAACAACTGGCGCTGGGTGTCGGAAAGCTCGGCAATGCCTAGCCCCTGCTCGCTGGTGAGCGACGTCCACTGCGCGCTGGTGAGGCTGGCGGCGAAAAGGGGGACGACGTCAAACGAAGGCATCCCCGCATACGGGTCCGGGACGCCGGGAGCAGGGTTAAGGAGCACCATCATCGGCGGGCCGATGGCAAGGACGCTGCCGAACGTCGGGTTGGCTTTGCCGAACGCCCCAGCCACATCCGAGGGCGTGGCGGACGGCAGGGGCGGCAGGCTGTCTTTGGGGAGGTCCTCCCACTGCGGCCCGACCGTGAGCGTGACGCCTTTGGGGATGTGGTTAAGCTGGGCCAAGCCCTGCTGGAGCGTCATCGGCTTGGCGGGCTTAGGAGGGGACGCGGCTTGCAGCGACGGCGCCTGTGCCCGCACGGGCAGTCCGCCAAAGGTGACACCGGCAAGAGCAGCAAGGAAGGCCAAAACAAGTGGAAGTGCGGACTTCGGCGCGAACGAAAAACGATGGCGATGCATCCTGAACCTCTTTCACACGATCCTGATCCTAATGCTCTCGTCTGTCCTGTTCCCGTTTGGCCTGATCCAGAGCCAATGCGCCCGTTGGTTTATTGTAAGAGCCAGGGGGACGTTCACCATTGCCCTGGTGATCTCCTGCCCTTTCTCAATGCGTTCAGTACGCTGCCCCGGCCGTGCTTCTCCCGCAGTCAAGCCCAGGAAACGCCGGCTCAGAGCCAGAGACCGACGCGCGGCGTACCAACTCGCCTGGAAGGATCACCCGCTCCGGCGCCGGCGTCTCGCTCCGGGCTAATTCTTCATAAGGCCGTCGTCTCGATCCCGCTGGACATGCGCGCCCAGGGCGTACCGCGGCTGCAATAACCCTAGAAACTGTTCGGCTGCGCCCACGGCGCCGTCCGCAGGACGGCCCGCATCGCGTCCGGCGTCAGCCCGAGTTTGGCCGCGCCCTCTACCGCGTCGTTTAGGTTCACCCCGTACCAGTTGCGCTTGCGCGGGTCGGCCAGGCCGGCGACGTTCAGGCCGGCGATGGCTTCCGTAACCTGTGCCGCGAAGTCGGCCTCCTGCGCCGCGTCAATTTGCCCCGCGCACCGGCGGACCCGCGCCGCCGCCCGCCGCAGGCCTGGCCCGAACTCGGCGTGGTCGGAGGCGAGGAAGCGGCGGGCCAGGTGCGGCCTGTCCAGCCGCCGGGCCATCTCGCCATAACTCGCCGCCGCGAAGTAGAACTGCGACAGGGCCGCGAAGACGGGGAAGCGCGGCATGGCCGCGTAGCAAGCCCCGATGAAGTCCGCCGTCGCGTCGGCCTCTTGCATGGTCAGATCACCGTACTCTCCAAGCCTTGTTCCAAACTCCTCCGTACCCCAGGCTTCTTCCAGAATGCGCCCCAGCCGCTCGATGCCCAGGAGCGTCAGCGGGATGCCCGTGCTGAACAGCGGGTCCACGAAGGCCGCCGCCGAGGGCAGCATGGCCCAACCCGGCCCCACAGCGGCGGACGCGCGGTAGGACAGGCGAGGCGCGTAGGTGAAGGGGCGCGTCGGCTCGGCCTGGGCAAACTGCGTACCGACAGACGGGAACCGCGCCAGGAACCGGCACCAGGCGGGCTTACCTTCACTCAGTTTCAGGTCGTCCGCCAGCGCCTGCGTGGCGGCGATCCCGGCGCTCGTGACGCCGTTGCCGAAGCGCAGGACCCATATCCACCCGCCATCGAAGAGGTGATGCACAGCGGCATCGTCTATGGGGTAGGGGGGCATGTCGGGGTCCCCGAACTCCGGCATCGCGTCGCACCGCCGGACGCCGGTAAAGTGTGAGTAAAGACTCTGCGTGACCGGATACTCGGCGAAGTTTGCTTCGGGCAGTTCCAGCGCCTTGCTTAGAAACCCGCGAGGACCCGTCGCGTCTACGACCAGCCGCGTCCGCACGGCGAACCCTTGCCCGTGCCGTCTCCCTGCCACTGTCGTCGTGCCGTCCTCGTGCCAGCCGGGGGGCGTCAGCGTTACCTCGTCCTGGTACTCGACTCCTGTGTCAACGGCCTCCCGCACCAGAAATTCATCCACGTCTGCCCGCAGCCAGTGTGTGTCCGCCGCCTCGTCGTGCGGGCTGGCTGCGACCAGGAGCTGACTGCTCCGGTCCGGCGTGGCCCGGTACGCCTGTCCCTGCTCGTGGTGGAAATAGGTAAAGCCTCGCTTCACCCCGCAGCCAATTTCGGGGTATTCCCGCTGCCACGGCCCGTAAGAGGTCAGTGGCAGCAGGCGGGGCAGATGGTAGCGGACGGCAAGCTGTTCCAGCAGGAGGTTCGCGAGCGGCGAGGTGGACTCGCCGATGGCGAAGCGCGGATGCCTGCCTCTCTCCAAAAGCAGCACGGACAGGCCCAGTCGGCGGGCGACCATCGCCAGCAGGGAGCCGCCGAACCCGGAGCCGATGATCGTCAGGTCGTAGTCGTTTCTCATGGCGCGTGTCATAATTCGCCCCCCGCCCCAATAATGGGGGTTAGGGGGTTTTTGTCGTGTTGCACCCCGCGCACACCACCGGCGGCGGCGCTGTCTGCGTCCGGTTCATCTCGGCCAGGCGGGCCGCGCGGGCGGGGGAGCAGGCGCAGGTGTAGAACCTCTCGATGTTCCACAGATCGGCGAAGACGCGGCCCTGCTTCCGTTCCAAGCCATACTCCTGAACCGCTTCCAGCGAGGGCAGGGTGGGCGGGGAGTAGTCTCCTGACGCGGCCAGCGCCTCCATCGCGCCGTTCCCGGCCCGTGTCGGGATGACGCAGCAGACCGCCGCGCCGCTGTCAAAGGCCTTGTCGAGGGAGCGTTTGGCCCAGGTTACTCCCTCCGCTTCCGTTAGAAACGGGGGCCGCAGGAGCAGGAAGACGCGCAGGGCGATGCCGTGTGCGGCGAGAAAAGCCGCCGCGCGCCCAAAGTCCGCCACGGTGAAGCGCTTGTTCAGCCGGGCCAGAACGTCCGGCTGGACGGTTTCCAGGCCAATGGCGACTTCCAGACGCCCGTCCAGCCCGTCGCGGAACCGCAGGCAGCGGTCGCCGAGGAGGGCGGGGTGGCACTCGACGACCACGCGCTCAAAGTCGCGCACGGCCTCGGCGATCTCGGCATAGTCTTCAGGCGGGATGGCCTGCGGGTCGAAGAAGCTGCCGGCGTTGTAAAGCTTGATCTGCCGGGCGGGTGGCAGGCGTTCGAGGGCGTAATGGATTTGGGCGGCAATCGCGCCGTGGGGGACGCGCGCGTCCAGCGTGTTCCGCCACAGGTCGCACATCAGGCAGCGGTAGGGGCACTCGCGGTTTGTCAAGAAGACCGTTGCCGTGGAGACGGCTTCGCCCAATGGCCCCGCCTCCTCTTCCCACAAGAAGGCATAGGGCCGCATTGGGTCGAGCGGTTTCTTTGGCGCTCGCCGCGCCATGATCCAGCGGGTGCGCTCACCCGCCGTCACGGGATACGACGTCATCGGGCAACGGGGAACGGGCGCGACAGGTCGTTGCCCGAAAAGCGCTCACCCGCCGGGTCCCACGCCTCGCGCAGCCGGTCCTGCCACTGACGCAGGAAGACCGAGCGGCACCATGCCTTGCTGACGCGCCACCGGCGGTAGGTGTCGCCGCCCGCTCCGTTCAGATCGCCGCCGACGCCGTCTTGGAACCGGCGCTTGGGCGGGGTAGGCATCGCGATCCCGGTCACGGCGAGAACGCCCGCACGGACGACGTCCGCCTTCAGAGTATACAAGCGCTCGACGCTGCCGTCCAAAATCTGCTCGAAGGGGATGGCGAGTGCGGCGGCCAGCGCGGCGCGGTCGGTGTAGGGGGAGAAGGCATCGAAGCCGAAGCGGCGGCCCGGCGCGTAGGTGCGGACATAGGAGCGCGACAGGCCGCCGGAATAGGTTAGGCTGTGCTTGATGGCGTCCACCCCCCAGCCTTCTTGATACAGCAGCGGGTTTCGCAGGACGCTGGAAAGGGTCAGGTCCGAGTCCTCCAGCGGGTAGTCCTTTAGGTTCTCATCGCCGCCGTCGCCGTCGAGCAGGTACTTGAGATTGGGGTAACGTTCCCGGATGCCGCGCAGCAGGCACAGGGCGACGGCGGCGCATTCGACATCCAGGGGATGGTAATCTTCGATGACTCGGATGGCTTCTTCCAGGTCCACCGACTCGGCGGGCGCCCTGATGACCTCCCACTGGTCTTGCAGCCCCAGTTCGCGCACGACGCCCTCGGCCTGAGCGGCGTCCTGGCCCCCGCCCAGATCGAGCGTGAAGGCGCGGACGAGATCAGGATCGCGGCCCATCTGAATCAGGGCGTGACGGGCGAGCAGGAAGACGGAAGTGCTGTCCACGCCGCCTGAAAAGGCTAGGGCGACGGGTTCCCCGTTGGGGACAGTGCCGAGCCAGCGCGTTAGGGCTTCCAAAGCCGCCGCGACGTAAGCCGCGCCCAGAGCATCTACGTCGGCAGGACCCTGGGCGATGGGCGGTTGGAAAAAGCGATGGTAGCGCGGGGCCGGGTCGGGGCAGCCGATCTGGTCTATCTCGATCAGGTAGTGGGCGGGCACCATGCGCGTGTAGAGCGGGTCGAACTGCCAGCCGATCTTTTCTTGTCGGCACCACTCGAACAGCGAGTCGATGCGGTCGGACGCGATCAGGAACGGCCCGTGGAACATCTTGGCGACGAAGTAGCGCAGGGGGACGCCGACCGTGCGCGCCAGCCGCACCGTCTGCCCGTCGCGGGCCGTGGCCGCGAAGTGGCCCCCGGCGCGGCCCAGGGCATCCGTGTCGCTGGCCCGGACCGCCTCGGTCAATTCCTGCGCCGTCATGGCCGGCAGCGCGGACTGCTGCGGGCCGACCAAGTCTACGAGACGCTCAACACCTAGCAGCATGGAAAAGCCTCCATTTCCAGAGAACGGGATGATTTCATACGTCTAATTATACCAGCCCGACGCGGCTATTCGTGCCCCTCGTTCGACCGGGCTGGGGTTTCTGCCGGCGGCGAAAGAGGAAAACCGGAAGGGCATGGCGAACGAAAATAACATGAATAACATAAGGAGAGTGTATGCCGATCAACTTTGACCTGCTGCGGCGGTTGTGCGAGACGCCCGGCGTTTCGGGCCGCGAGGAGCGGGTGCGCGACCTGGTGATCGAGGAGCTGCGGCCGCTGACGGACGAGATCAGCGTGGACACGATGGGCAGCGTCGTTGCCGTCAAGAAGGGGACGAGCGGCCCTCGCGTGATGCTGGCGGCGCACACCGACGAGATCGGCTTCCTCGTCAAGTTCGTGGACGACAAGGGCTTCCTGCGTGTGCAGCCGGTCGGCGGCTGGGACCCGCGCACGATGGTCGCCCAGCGCGTCCACGTTCATGGCTTCGGCGGGCAGACTCTGCTGGGAACGCTGATGCCCGCTGCCAAGCCTATCCACCTGCTCACGCCCGAAGAATTGAACAAGCCGCCCAAGATCGAGGAGTTTTTCGTGGACCTGGGACTGCCCGCCGAACAGGTCAAGGCGCAGGTGGAGATCGGGGACATGGTGACGATGGCCCGCACGACCGAGCGGGTGGGGGACATGGTGGTCAGCAAGGCGCTGGATGACCGCCTGAGCGTCTTCCTCATGATCGAGGCGCTGCGGGCGGTCGGCCCCCACTCCGCCGAGATCGTCGCGGTCGCCACCGCCCAGGAAGAAGTCGGGCTGCGCGGGGCGATGACGGCGGCCTATGCGCTGCGCCCCGACATCGGGATCGCCCTCGACGTCACCCTCGCCAACGACTTCCCCGGCGTGGCGGATTACGACCAGGTGACCAAGCTCGGCGATGGGTGCGCGCTCAAGATCATGGACTCGTTCTCGCTCAGTCACCCCAAGCTGGTCCGCCACTTCCGCGACCTGGCCGAGAAGAACGGCATTCCCTACCAGTTGGAAATTCTGGCGCGCGGCGGGACGGATGCCGGGGCGATCCAGCGGTCACGCGCAGGCGTCCCCTCCTTCACCCTGTCTACGCCGACCCGCTACATCCACACCGTCAACGAGATGGCCCACACCGCCGACATCGAGGGGGCCATCGCGCTGCTGGCCCGCTACCTGGAAGACGCGGGCACAGGAAACTACCACTGAGAGATGAGCCTGACTTACACGAACCACATTTGGCCCGGCTATTTCGCTGATCCCTTTGTTCTGAAGTGGCAGGGGGAATATTACGCCTACGGCACCGGCGGCAGCGCGGGGGATCGCCGTCAGATGGACGGCAACGTCTTCCCCGTGCTGCACTCGGCGGATTTCGTCCATTGGGAGCAGGTCGGCGGCGTGCTCCAGCCGCTGGCGGGCGCTCAGGCGTATTGGGCGCCCGAAGCCGCCGCGCGGGACGGGCGCTTCTACCTCTACTACTCAGCGGCGGGCGGGGGCACGGACGACACCCACCGCCTGCGCGCCGCCGTGGCGGATCACCCCGCCGGTCCGTTTGTTGACTCGGGGCGGCTGCTCCTGCCCGACCAGGGCTTCACGATTGACGCCCATCCTTTCCGGGACCCGAAAGACGGGCGCTGGTATCTGTTCTTCGCCAAAGACTTCTTCGACGCCCGCGTCGGCACCGCCCTGGCCGCCGCGCCCCTGGCCGACGACATGCTTTCGGCGTCGGGGCCGGTGACAACGATCCTTCGCCCCTCCGCCGACTGGCAGATCCACGCCCGGAACCGCACGATCTACGGCCAAACCTGGGACGCCTGGCATACGGTCGAGGGCGCGTTCGTCGTTTTCCACGAGGGCCGCTACTTTTTGCTCTACAGTGGCGGCGCCTGGCACACGACTGATTACGGCGTCGGCTATGCCGTCGCCGACTCCGTGCTGGGACCTTACACGGAACCCGAAACAGGCCCGGTCGTCCTGCGCGGCGTGCCCGGTCACGTCTTCGGCCCCGGCCACAATTCCGTCGTCCGAGGCCCCGACGACCGGATGGAGTTTATCGCTTACCACGCCTGGGACGCCGCCCACACCGCCCGCTGCCTCTGCCTCGACCCGCTGGTCTGGACCCCGGACGGTCCGCGCTGCACCCCAAGCTGGACCGAGCAGACACTGGAGTAGACCCATGCCGCCCCTCAACACACTCTCGCGCCGCGAACTTCTTCGCTTGATTGGAGCAATAATGGCCCTCTCACCGGAACTACGTCTGGATGCCGCCGCCACTGCGGAGTCGTTCCCCGTCACCATCGGGGTGGATGCGGGCCACCCGCAGGGGGAACTGCGGCCGATCTGGCGGTTCTTCGGCGGCGATGAGCCGAACTATTCCTACGCCAAGAACGGGGAAACGCTGCTGGCGCACCTCGGCCAGATGGACCCGCACCACGTCTACTTTCGGACCCACAACCTGCTCACGACGGGGGACGGGACGCCCGCGCTGAAGTGGGGGTCTACCAACGCCTACACCGAGGACGTACAGGGCCATCCGGTCTATGACTGGACGATCACCGACCGCATCTTCGAGGCAGGGCTGGCGCGCGGCGTCAAGCCCTACGTCCAGATTGGGTTCATGCCGGAGGCCATGTCCACCCACCCCGTCCCGTACCGGCACCACTGGACACCGCACGCGAAGTACGAGGAGATTTACACCGGCTGGGCCTATCCGCCGAAGGACTACACTAAGTGGGGGGAACTCGCCTATCAATGGGCTAAACACTGCGTCGAGAAGTGGGGCCGCGCGGAGGTGGAGACATGGTACTGGGAGGTCTGGAACGAGCCGAACATCGGCTATTGGCAGGGGACGCCGGAGGAGTATTTCAAGCTCTATGACTACGCCGTCGCGGGGGTGCGCCGCGCCCTGCCCACCGCCCGCGTCGGCGGCCCGGAAGTGGCAGGCGGGCCGGGCGGCGACTTCCTGCGCCGGTTTCTGGAGCACTGCGCGCGCGGCGTCAACTATGTGACCGGCAAGCCCGGCTCGCCGCTCGATTTCCTCTCGTTCCACGCCAAAGGCTCACCGAAGTTCGTGGACGATCATGTCCGCATGGGCATCTCGAATCAGCTTAACGACATTGACGCGGCCTGTGCGGTGGTTGCGAGCTTCCCCGAATTCAAAGACAAACCCATCGTCATCGGCGAATCGGACCCGGATGGCTGCGCCGCCTGCCAGGGACCCCAGCTTGGCTACCGCAACGGGACACTGTACGCCTCCTACACGGCGGCGACCTACGCGCGGAAGCAGGCCATCGCCGACAAGCACGGCGTCAACCTGGAAGGGGCGGTGACGTGGGCGTTCGAGTTCGAGGACCAGCCCTTGTTCGCGGGCTTCCGCCAGCTTGCCAGCGGCGGCCTGGACCTGCCGGTCTTGAACGTCTTCCGCATGTTGAACCGGATGCACGGCCAGCGGCTGCCCGTCGAGAGCACGGCAGACGCGGGCATCGAGGCCATCCAAAAGAGCGGCGTCCGGGGGGCGCCGGATGTGTCCGCCCTAGCCGCGCTTGACGCCAAGAGATTGACCGTGCTGGTGTGGCACTACCACGACGACGACATCCCCGGCCCGGACGCTGCCGTCGCCCTGACCCTGAACGGCCTGCCGCACACGGGCGCGGCGACCTTGACCCAGTTCCGCATTGACGACGCTCACTCCAACACCTTCACGACATGGAAGGCGATGAGGTCGCCCCCCGCGCCGACGCCAGCGCAACACAAAGAACTGGAACAGGCCGGTCTGCTCGCGCGCCTGGGGCCGCCGGAGAAGGTGCAGGTGGCGGGGGGAACACTGACGACGCGCCTGACCCTGCCCCGGCAGTCGGTCTCGCTGCTGGTCCTGGAATGGGCTTGACGAGGCAAGCCGCCATGAGACCGTGGAAGATGCTCGGCCTGCGCCTGCTTCTCGCCTGCCTCTTTGGGGCCGCCATTACGGCACTAGCACTCTCGGCAGGCCTGAGCGAAGCCGCACATTCAACACTCGAGTCGAGGCAGGCAATCACCCGGCACACTTTGACCCAGATCAACAAGGCCGTTGCTGACTACCGCCTGACGCATCACGCCCTGCCGCGTTCCCTCAGTCAGCTCAAGACAGCTACGGCCGATGGGGACTACAGCCGGTATCACGACGGCTGGGGCCACCCCTTTGTCTACGCCGTGCAGGGGACGCACTTCCTTGTCGTCTCTTACGGGCGGGACGGCAAGCCGGGCGGCACGGGATGGGACATGGACCTTACTTCCGATAATCCTCATCCGCCGAACGATGAGCTGACCTTTCGCCAGTTTCTCACTTATCCAGAGACACAGGATTTAGTGCAATGGGCCTGCATCAGCGGTATCCTAGCGGGCCTGTTGTGCTGGTTCACCGTTCAGCCTCAGACGCTCACCTGGCGCAGCGCCCTCGGTCTCGCGGGACAGGTCTTGGTGACGCTGGCGGCAGCCGCTCTCATCGCATTGGTTATCACTGGCCTGCACTATCCCTCAGGACACTGAGCCATGCCTTTCCGCTACCTGCGCGACCCACTGTTCCTGTTCTGTGTCGCCCTCTACTTTGTCAACCGGCTCATCCTGAAGCCCCATATCCACGGCGGCGTGTTCGGCGCGTTCCTGCACGGTTCCTTGAATGACGTGATCTGCCTCCCGTTCTGGGTGCCGGTCATGGTCTGGATGATGCGTAAGACAGGTTTACGAAGGGGTGATGCGCCGCCCCAGGCGGCGGAAATCCTCATTCCGCTGCTGTTGTGGTCCTGGCTTTTCGAATTGATCCTGCCAACCCACGGCCCATTCCGACATCTAGCGGTCTGCGATCCCAGCGACATCCTCTGTTACACGATCGGCGCGTTTCTTGCCGCTTTGTTCTGGAGTTGCTACTATGGTGGCCCGTCAAAAGAGCGGTAAAATCGCTGTTGCTATTCCTTACCGCCGGAGAACTTGGCCCCTTCGACGATGTAGCGCTGCATGACCAGGAAGACCAGCACGAGGGGCAGGACGCCGACGGCGGCGGCGGCGAAGAGCTGGGCGAGGTTCTGGGTCTGGGCTGTCAGAAAGGTGGACAGCACGACTTGGACGGTCCAGGCGGACGGGTCCTGGCCGATGACGAGGGGCCACAGGAACGAGTTCCAGCTCCCGATGAAGGTCAGGACGCCCAATGCCATCAGGATGGAGGTGGAGTTGGGCAGCAGCAAGCGCCAGTAGACGCCGAAGTAGCCCAGGCCGTCCAGCCGACCCGCCTCCTCGATCTCGGTGGGGAAGCGCAGGTAGAACTGCCGGAACAGGAAGATGGAGAAGGCGGAAAACAGGCCCGGCGCGATGATTCCCCAGCGCGTGTTCACGCCGCCCAGATAGGCCGTCACGGCGAAGGTCGGCACGAAGGTCACGGCGCTCGGAATCATCAGCGTCGCCAGAATCAGCGAAAAGACGACGCCGCGCCCGCGCGCGGGGATGCGTGCCAGGGCGTAGCCGGCCATCGAGGAGAACAGCATCTGCAAAACGAGCGTGACGACCGCGATGATGGCCGAGTTCCCCAGCCCCGTCAGCATCGGGGCCGTGGGGTCGGCGAACAGCTTGCGGAAGTTGTCCCACTGCGGCGCGGCGGGCAACCAGGCCCAGTGCAGAGACGTGATCTGGTCATCCGTCATCAGCGCGTTGCGGACGATCAGGTAGAACGGGACCAGGAACACCACAGCCAGCAGGAGCAGCAGGACGTAGCGCGGGGCTTGGGACAGCGAACTTGCCTTCATAGGAAGCCTTTCATGGCTGGTCTTCTTCAACCACCTTGACTTCGGCAAGCGGGGTGCCGCTGCCTTCGATGAAAGTCCATATGTCTGAGCAGAAGAAGTGATCAATGGTACGGATGTGAGGCTTGAGTAGCTTGTCGGTCTGTATGTTCGGGCGAATGTCGCAGTAGTAGACGCCGTCCAGCTGAACATCGTTCAGAAAAATGGCGATATGTGGAAGGGCTGTTTCGGTCAGCTTGCAGTAAAGAAACTTGTCCAGGAATATGTTGTCAATCCGGTCTTTGCTGGATGTCTTGACAGAGCCGATCACCTTCTGTCAAGACAGCGGCTTCCTCAGCATCGTACATCAGCCGTGAGTTGATAGGGCGGCTGGTGTTGAAATATCCCTCTTCCTTGTACTGAAGAAAGCGGTAGTGATTCTCGTTTTGTGAGACGATGGTCGCCTGAAGCCCCGTAGATGCGAACTCCAAGTACCTTTGACTGAAATCAACGTAGCTGGCGAGGTCGAGAAAATTGGCCTTGTCACGGGCGAACGCAGCCAGTTCTTGGAGCCTCATCGGATGCCCTCGCGCCTGGCCGCCACCTTGCGGTCGTGCTCGATCCATTCTGCTACGCTCATCCGCCGGACCTTCTTGATGCGTTCCGTAGCCCAGGAGTTGTAAGTCGAGTTGAGGTCGCAGCCCAGCCAGCGGCGCCCTAGCTGCTCGGCGGCGACGAGCGTTGTTCCCGATCCCGAAAATGGGTCAAGAACTGTGTCCCCTTTATTGGAGGAGGCGAGCACGAATTTTCGGACTAGTTCCTCCGGTTTTTGAGTGGGATGGGGCGTTTTCTCGCCCATGCCGTTGCAAGTGGTGGGGATGTCCAGGACATCTTTGGGCTTGGCTCCCAAAGGATGAGGCGTCCAATGATCGCGCGCCCCGCTGTCCCCGAACTGACTGGTGGCCGCTTGTGGGTGCGCTGGGTACTTCAATGTGTGTGCGCCGTAGGGGATGCGGATATAGTCAACATTGAGTCTGACACTCCCCGTCTTCCGAAAGTGGATGATGCTCTCGTGCGAGCGGCCCCAATCGTTGCCCAGATTCGCCTTGTTTTTGTAATGCCACACAATCCACCGGCAGGACTTGAAAAAAAGTAAAGCTGGGTGCTTCAAATCGGCAAGTACCTCGGAGTACCCACAGACGTAAAGCGATCCTTCCGGCTTCAGCACCCGTACCGCTTCCTGAATCCAATTGACCGACCAGGCGATGTAGTGCTCCTGGCTCTCAAAATTGTCCCATTCCGCCTTGTTGACATTGTAAGGCGGATCGGCAAAGATCAAGTCCACGCTTTCCGGCTGGAGCGTACCCAGCCAGGAGGGGGAATCTCCTTGAAACAGCGTCCCGTTGTGATGCTCATAGGAAGTCGTGATCGGAAGTGTCATTTGTGGGACTCGCCGAACCCGAAAATGCGGCCCTGGACCAGCGTGATGGCGACAATCAGGGCGGTCAGGATGAAGCCGCCCGCCGCGCCGCGCCCGAAGTCCTGGCTGCTCAGGGCCAGCGAATACAGGTAGACGAGCGGCGGGCGGGCCAGGGAGGCGTTCCCCACGGACGACCCCGATCCGCCCAGGATGTTGTAGAACTCGTCGAATGCCTGAAAAGCCGCGATAAGGTTCAGCAGCAGGACCGAGACCGAGGTGGCGCGCAATTGGGGCAGGGTAATATAGCGCAGGACCGGCCAGCCGGAACCTGCGCCGTCTACGGAGGCCGCCTCGTAGAGCGACTTGGGGATTTCCTGCAAGCCCGCCAGGAAGATGATCATAAAGAAGCCTACCTGGAGCCACAGCCGCACCGTCACCAGCACGAGCCAGTACCAGGGCGGGTGGGCTGTCCCGATCCAGGCGACGGGTGCGTGGATCATTCCCAGGCCCAGGAGCAGGTGATTGGCGAACCCGAACGGCAGGCCGTTAAAGAGGCTCACCTTCCAGATGAGCGATGCCACGACATAGGACACGGCGGACGGGATAAAGAACACGGTCCGAAAGAACGACCGGCCCCAGCCCGCCCGGTGAACCAGCAGGGCCAGGCCCAAAGAGACCGCGAATGTCGTCGGCACGATGAAGACGGCGAACCAGAAGGCCGTCGCCAGTGAGCTGAGGAACGCCTCGTCGGTCAGCAGGTCCGCGTAGTTCCGCAGGCCGATGAAGTGGCCGGGGTGGATCGTGTTCTGGGCGTGCGATAGGCTCAGAAGGAAGCCCCAAATGATCGGGACGAGGGTAAATACGGTCAGGCCGATCAGGGACGGGGCCATGAACCCCCAGAAGGCTAGTGTGGCCGAGCGGTCACCCGCCGACCGGCGTTTGGGCGCGGGCGGGCGGCGGATGCCGGTCACGGCGGCGGAAGGCTGTCTCGGATCGTCGTTGAGGATCATAATCAGGTAGTGGTTTCAAGTGTGTTGTTGGATCAGGGTTGCGCCTGGTGCCATCCTCGTGTTGTAGTGGTGCAAAAACAGCCGCAGGCAACTCTCATGCATCACGTCAGATTTGCTGAACGAGCATCACGTCAGATTTGCTGAACGAGAGCGTCTTCCGCACAAACCGAGCCAGACGTTGCCGGAGCGTGTTGTTGAACCTTTCAATGTGGTTGGTCTGGTCAATGTGGTTGGTCTGGCCGCGGCCTTTGTCACAGGCAACGTGCTGGCCCTCCGGCACTACCTTCTGGTAGGCTTCCCAACGGGAGCCAAAAAAGGGGCATTATTTTAGGAAGTCGGTGAACGTCAGTGCCTGACGCAGCCCGCGCGGGATACGCTCCCAGAGCAGGCGACAAGTCTTCTCGCCTCGGTCGCCGATGGCGTAAGCGACCACTTGGCGCGTCCTGCGGCAGAGCGCCAGCCAGACCCACCGCTTGTTCTTGCGCTTGTTCTTGCGCCGGGCCACGAACGACCAGAGTTCATCGAGTTCCAGTACGTCCTCAAGCGCGGCGGGCGCCAGGGTTTGGGTGAGCGGCGGCAACTGACTGGCTTTTTTTTAACCACTCGCTTAGGGTGTTGCGCCCAATGCCAAAGAGGCGGCAGACCCCGCGCATGGAAGCCCGCTCCTGGTAAGCGGCCAGCACTCTGGCCTGGAACTCGGCGGAATGGGCAGGGCTGCCGGATGAGCAGGGCTGCCGGTCTGCTCCTGGAAAGTGCGTCGGCAGTCGTGGCAGAGATAGCGCTGGTGGCCTGCTCTCTCCTTGCCGTGGCGGATGACGTTCTGGCTTTGGCAGTGGCCGCAGTGAAGCACTTGGATAACGCAGTGAAGCACTTGGATAACCATGCCCAAAGTCTACCCAGATGACGCAACAACAACACGATTGAAACCACTACCCATAATCAATTAGGGGCCATGCCCTGAAGGACACGGCTATTCGGCCTGCGGCCAGGAAGCCCCGCTTCGCGGGGCTAAGAGTTCTTTACCAGTGCCGCGAAGCGGTACTTCTTGGCGTCTTCGCCGTTTAGCCGTGCCCTTCAGGGCATGGTCCTCATTCCTGCAACGTGGTGATGCCGCCGGGCAGCGGCTACGTTGTGCGGGTTCAGGGCATGGTCCTCATTCCAAAGCCCGCTGCAACTCCCGCTCGCACTTGTCGGCAGCGGTCTGAATTTCCGGGGCGGCGGGGCGGCCTTGCTTCAGGATGTTCGTCACGGCGTCGCTCAGGGCCGTGCCCATGGCGGCGTTCCAGGTCGGCGGCAGCGCCCGACCATGCGCCGCCAGATCCGTGACCGCCTGGGCCGGGACGGGAGCGCGCAGGGCGGTCGCCGTCCGGGCGACACTTTCGCGCGGCGGGACGTGGAAGCCGTAGGCCAGGCACCAGTCCTGCTGGAGCCGCGTGTTGGTGATCCAGAGCCACTGGACGTATTTCTTGGCCTCCTCCACCTGCGGCCCCTGCGCGTTGACCATCGCCGACCATCCACCCAGGAAGGTTGCAGGTTTGCCGGCCGCGTCCAGCGCAGGCCAGGCCATGCCGCCCACATCGCCGCCCAGTGCCTTTTGGATGGCCGGGTACGACCACAGCCCGCCCCACTGCATGGCGGCCAGCCCCTGCGTGAAGGCGGACGGGTCCCACCAGTCGCTGGGCGCCCCGATCAGCAGCGCGCCCGAATCGTTCAGATCACGCAGCTTCTCATAAGCGGCGACGGTGCGCGGGGTGTTGAAGACGATCTTGTCGTCTACCAGAAAGTCGCTCCCCGCCGACCAGGGGGCGATGTTGATGAGCGCGGTCGCGCCGCCGTCGTTACCGACGAACAGGCCCTTGCGGCTGCCCGACGTCAGCGTCTTCGCCGTCTGAATGAGTTCATCCATCGTCTTCGGCGGGGTCAGCCCGGCGGCTTGAAGCAGGCTGTGGCGGTAATAGAGGATGCCGGTGTCATCCAGCATCTTGACCCCGTAGACCTTGCCGCCGACGGTGTTCGCCGCCAGGTCGCGCGCCGAGAAGTCTCGCAGCACATCCGGCGGGAACAGGTCGTCCAGCGGGGCGACCTGACTCGCCCCGACCATCGCCGCCGTCAGCGAAGACTCAAATACGTCCGGCCCGCCCCTCGTCAGCAGCGCGGTCGCCAGCTTGGTGCCGTAATCGCCCGGCACCCAGACGACCTCGATGCCGATGTCCGGGTGCCGCTTCATGTACTCGTCGGCGTAGCGCTGGACCGCCTGCTGCGTCCCCGTCTCGCCGTACTGGTGATACCACTGGGTCAGCGTCACCCGCTTGCCGGGCATCCCCGGCCTGCCGCACCCGGCCAGCAGCACGGCGGCCCCCGCGCCCGCCGCCAGGAAGTCGCGCCGACTGCCTTGCCATCGGCGAGGGGAGGCGTCATCGTCAAGGCGCATCATCGCGGCGTGCTCCGGTTCATGCGTCATCAATTCGGCGAACTATCGGCGATTTCCTCCCGGTGGGGAGGAAATCGTTCCAACAGCGGTGAATGTTAGATAGACATCTTGCACGATTCCTCCCAGGGCTGAACCCCTGGGCCTTAGTAGAGCAAATCCCCGCCTGCGCGGGCATAAGGATTACGCATGGGATGGTTCTTTCTTTTTTCTTCGCCCGCGAAGGCGGGGGCTTGCACTGTTAAAGCCCTGCCGTTCAGGGCAGGGTACTTATGCCAGAGGTCTGATGAACGCGAATGCCACTTATGAGACAATCCTCGCTCATCACTCCCTTGCTGCTCCTCGCCGCCCTTTGGCTGGCGCTTGTCTGCGTCGGCTGCGCTCGTCCACCTGCCTCGCGCGGCGTGGTCCGCGATGGACAGGGCCGCATCGTCCTGAACTTCTGGAACGGCTTTACCGGCCCGGACGGCAAGACGATGGAAGCGATGGTGAACAAGTTCCAGCAGGACAACCCGGACGTGCGGGTCAAGATGCAGATCATCCCCTGGGGCACCTACTACGACAAGGTGACATTGGCCCTCGCCTATGGCGGGGCGCCGGACGTGTTCGTCTGCCATGCTGCGCGCATCCCCGAATTCGCCTCCTTCGGCAAGCTGCGGCCCCTGGACGACCTGTACCAGACGGCCCAGCCGCCGCTGACCGAAAGCCAGTTCGCCGCCGCGCCCTGGCGGGCGACCTTTTACAAGGGAAAACACGTCGCCCTGCCGCTCGACGTTCACCCGATGGGCCTGTATTACAACACCAAGCTGTTCCGCGAGGCGGGCATCGTGGATGCTCAGGGCAACGCCAAGCCGCCCGTCACCTGGGATGAGTTTTTGGCCGACGCCAAAAAGCTGACCAAAGACACGATGCACCGAGGCCGGCCCGACCAGTGGGGCTTTGTCATCACCAACCAGGAAACGATCTTTCTCGCCATGACCGATCAGTTCGGCGGCAGCATCCTCACGCCCGACGGCAAGCGCGGCAATCTGTCGTCCCCCGCCTGCCTGGCCGCCGTGCAGCGGATGCACGACCTAGTCTACAAGTACCATGTCGCGCCCCGGCCCGAGGGCATAGATTCATGGCTGGCATTGCGGCAGGGGAAGGTCGCGATGGGGCTGGAAGGCATCTACATGCTGGACTCGCTGCGCGAGCAGAAAGGTCTGGAGTTCGCCGGGGCGCCGACCCCGCAGTTTGGCCCACATCCCGGCGACTGGGCCGGCTCACACTGCCTGTGCCAGCCGCGCGACCTGTCGCCGGAGCGGGCGCGGGCCGCCTGGCGGCTGATGCGCTACCTGTCCGACCACAGCCAGGCCTGGGCCGAGGGCGGCCAAGTGCCAGCCCGCGCGGACGTCGAGCGGGCGCCGCAGTTCCAGGCGCTGCCCGTTCAGGCGCAGTTCGCCAAACAACTGCCCTTTGTGCAGTACGCGCCGCTGGTTCCCTCCGACAACTCGCTGTTCCAATTCGTGGACCCCGCCGTCGAGTCCGTGCTGCTCGATTTGCAGACGCCCGAAGCCGCCATGAGGGATGCCGACCGGCGCATTGACCAGATGTTGAGCCGTACATGAACAGTTCTGAGAACCCCCTAGCCCCCAATTCTGGGGGAACCAGAAAGAACAGCCCCGTAGGGGCGCGATGAATCGCGCCCTTCTCTGCCCTGGCGCCATTCTCCTACTCCCCTAGAATTAAGGCCTTATTAGAGTGGGGGCTGGGGGGCGTCCTGACGCCTTCTTTCACAGTCACTCACCAACGCCCATGAGCATCCCGACCAGCACGCCCATCACCGTCCCGGTTACGCCCCACGCGCAGGCGCGGGCCAAGACTTGCCCCCGCCGGTCTGAGAACAGCGTCGGGCTGCTGTTCGCCCTGCCGCATTTGATCCTGTTCAGCGTGTTCCTGCTCGCCCCGACGCTGTTCGGCTTCTGGATTTCGCTGCACCGGTGGCATGTCCTGGCGAAGACCCACCCCTTTGTCGGCCTAGGCAACTACGGCCAGGCGTTTTCCGACGACATCTTCTGGATCGCCCTGCGGAACACCGCCTACTTCGTCGTGCTGGTCGTGCCTGCCGGCAACGTCGTGTCGCTGCTGCTGGCATTGGGCCTGTCGTCCCTGCGCCGGTTCCAAACATTCTACAAGATCGTCTTTTACCTGCCCGTCATTATTTCCATTGCCGTCGTCGCCGTGCTGTGGCGCTGGCTGTATAACACCGACATCGGGCTGCTCAACCTGTACCTCGAATCGGTCGTGGGCGGCCTGCGGCACCTGGGGCTGCCGCTGCCGCCCTGGACGCCGATCCCGTGGCTTTCCGAGCCGGGCCACGTCATGCCGTCCGTCGCCCTGATGTCCGTCTGGTGGGGCGCGGGCGGCAACATGATCCTGTACCTTGCCGGTCTGAACAACATCCCCGACGACTACCACGAGGCGGCGGGGATTGACGGGGCGAACGCCTGGCAGCGCTTCCGGGCTATCACCTGGCCGCTGCTGAAGCCGACGACGCTGTTCTGCCTGGTCTTTTCCGTCCTGGGCGCGTTCCAGGTCTTTGGCCAGACCTATGTCCTGTTCGCCCCCGGCTCCGGCCCGGCCCGCGCGGGCTTGACCCTCGTGCTCTATATGTACCAGCAGGGCTTCAGCGAGTACCAGATCGGCTATGGGACGGCTGTCGCTTACCTGCTGTTCGCCATTGTGCTGGTGTTCACGGCGATCCAGTTCCGCCTGCTGTCCGGGCAGCGTCAGGGGGCATCCTAAATGAAGTCAGTCGGGCAAAATCAATGGTGGCTGCACGCGCTCCTGCTGCTGGCAGCGTTTCTGTTCGCCGCGCCTCTGCTGTGGATGCTCTCGACGGCGTTCAAGGCGCCGGAAGACATCATCAACGGGCTGGGAACGGCGCGGTGGTGGCCGCACCCGGCGACGCTGGCGAACTTCCGCAGCGTGCTGGGGAAGACCGAGGAGTTTCCCATCTGGCGCTGGACCGGCAACAGCCTTCTGATCTCGCTGACCGTGACGCTTCTGGTGCTGGTCGTGGATTCGCTGGCCGCCTACGCCTACGCCCGCCTGCGCTGGCCGGGCCGCGACAAAGTGTTCGGCGTGCTGGTGGCGACGATGCTGGTGCCCGGCCAGGTGCTGCTGATTCCGACCTATCTGCTGATCCGGGGGCTGGGGTGGTTCGACACCTACTGGGCGCTGATCGTCCCCGCCGGGGCCAGCGCGTTCGGCGTTTTTCTGCTGCGGCAGTTCTTCCTGACAATCCCTGCCGAGCTGGAAGAAGCCGCGCGGCTGGACGGCTGCGGGCCGCTGGGCATCTTCTGGCACGTCATCCTGCCCCTGTCCAAGTCCGCGCTGGCGACCCTGGGCATCTTCACCTTCATGGCGACTTGGAACGCCTTTGAAGGGCCTCTGATCTTCACCGACAGCATCGAGATGCGGACCCTGCCCATCGGCATCACCATCTTCCAGGGCCGCTACAACACCGAATACGGCCCGATGATGGCCGCCGCCGCCCTGGCCGCCATCCCCGTGACAATCGCCTTCCTGCTCCTGCAAAAGCAGATCATCAAGGGTATCTCCCTGACCGGCCTCGCCGGGCGGTAGGGCACAAGCGAGGAACCGGCACTGGAAGTGCCGGCCTACTCGACGTGAAAGTCGCTACGCGACTAAAGAGGGCGCGATAAAGAACAGGGCGCGATGAATCGCGCCCCTCCGGGGTCGTTCCTGAGTGCCGGAGGCACTTTCACATCGAGTAGGCCGGCACTTCCAGTGCCGGTTTTTTCTTTGTTCCAGTGCCGGTGATCGTTCTTTGGCTGCCAGCGACACCTTTATCATAAACTTTGTTCACACCCCCTTGAAGGGAATAAACTGGCATGGCGCAAATACAGATCAACACGCAGAACTTTCGGTTGACGCTGACTGTCCCCCGCCCGCCGTCGCTGCTGGGGAATGCCCTGGCCCTCTTCTCCCGGCGGGAGCAGGCGGGGGATGTATTTGTCTTCGACCGCAGCGAGGACTCGCTCATCCGTAACGGCAAGGCGCTCTGCGCGCTCAGTCAGTTCCAATCCGCGCGCATCGACAAGTGGCTGGACATGGCGCCCGGCGGCGACCCATCCGGCAGCCGCTACGGCCTCTCCCTCCTGCTGGTGGATGGCCGAAAGATCACGCTCGTCGAGGCGTTTCAAGGGGAGAGTCTGGAGGAGATGAACCGCGTGGCCGATGCGGTCTCGCGCTATACCAGCGTCCGCGTCCATCGGGAAGAATAAAAGGCCGCCGGAAGCAAATTGCTCCCGGCGGCCTTTTCTCTGTCGTGGCGTCAGAGGGTGAACGTGCCGTAAAAGGCGCTGTTCTCCCCGCCGCGCGTCCAGGCGTCGCCGCCGGTGCGGGCGGTGCAGCTTGCCGTCTGCGTGTAGCCGACCCGGCGGTCCGTGACGGGGGCGAGCGGGCTGTACCACACCAAGTTGGGCTGCTTGCAGCAGTCGCGGTTGGGCAGGGCATCCACGGAGAGCGCGGCGATCTGGGGGGCGGAGACGCGGTAGCCGTTGGCGAGATGCCGGAAGGTGATGGCGGCCGTGCCCGCCGGAGTGACCGTGCCGAGCGAGGCGGCGTACCGGGCGTTCAGCGCCTCGGTCAGCGCCTTCTGCTGGGCAGGAGTGGCATGGGCGTCCACATAGAGCATGGTCGCACGGTGCGCCGCCGGCTCGGCCAGGTTGTTGTCGGCGCGGACGACGGCGACGGCGGAGACGCCGGCCAGCGGGACGCCGTGCCAGTCGCCAGCCTTGAAGCGCCAGGCCAGGACCGCCTCGCGGCCGTCGCTGACATACTCGCCGCTGTAGTGGCACGCGCCGGCGAAGACGCTGGCCGTGCGCGCCTCGACATAGTCGCCGGTCGGGGCCGAGGCCGACGCGCCCAGCGCGCTGCCGAGAATGCCTGCCGCCAGGGCAGCGGTGAAAATGCTTTTGTTCATCGGGTGTCTCCTACGAAAAGTGCGACTCGTAACACGCGCGGCCCGCGCCGCAGACTTCGGGGCGTGCCCTGCCGCCGTCGGGGCCGACCACTTGCTGTGTGCAGCGGCACCAGCAGTGGTTGTCCAGGCCGATCATGTCGCTCGCCGTCAAGGGCATGGATTCGAGATAGAAATACTTCTTGCTCCGCAGGTTGCGGCACAACTGGCTCTGCAAAACGTCTGCTTCGGCGGTCGCCGTCGTTTCTTCTGCGTTGACCGTGCTCATGCGACCCCTCCATTTCCACCCTCAAATGCCTTGCGCGGGCCTGCGACCAGGGCCATCGCCGCGCGCCGGACCATTGCCTGTGTCAGCGGCACTTTGTAGCCGTTCTGCGCCAGCGGCTTCGCGCCCTCGGTGGCGGCCAGCGCGGCGGCGCGGATCGTGTCTTCGTTCAGCGGCTTGCCGCGCAGGGCGGCCTCAGCGGCGGGCGCGTGCCACGGGATCGGGGCGACCCCGCCCAGCACGACGCGCGCCGACTTGACGGCATTGCCCTCGGTCTCCAGAGCCATCGCGACCGAGGAAAGCGCCCAGTCGAGCGAGTTCTTCTCGCGGAACTTCAAGTAGGTGCTCCGCGCGGCCAGCGGCGAGGCAGGCACGAACACCCCGGTCACGAGTTCACCGGGCTTCAGCACGTTCTCGTGCGTGACGTTCCCCCCGCTCGGCAGTGTGAAGAACTCGGCGAGGGGCAACTGCCGCGTCTTGCCGCCCGGCCCGGCGACCGTCAGCACGGCGTTCAGGCACAGCAGGGCAGGGGCCAGGTCGGACGGATGCACGATATAGGACGGGCCGCCGCCCAGAATGGCGTTGTACTTGTTTTCCGCGCTGTCGGGCGCGGCGTAGCACTTGGTCCCGCCTTTTTTCAGGCAGACGATGCGCTCGTTCCGATAGTACCAACACCGGGGACGCTGGCAAAGGTTCCCGCCGACTGTCCCGACATTGCGAATTTGAATGGTCGCGACCGACTGGGCGGCTTCCGCCAGCACGGGGTACTGGGCACGGATGGCCGGATGCTCCTCGACCTGGGTGATCGTGACCAGTGCGCCCAGGTGGAGGCCTTTGTTATCTACGACGATCTTGTCCAGGTTCGGGATGCGCTTCAGGTCCACGACGGTGGCGGGCGTCAGGATGTAGTCCTTCATCGTGCCCAAAAGGTCCTGCCCGCCGCCCATCGGGCGGATGGCGTCCAGGCCCCCGCCCTGCGCGAGCAGACGGGTCGCCTCGGCAATCGTGGCAGGGTGGATCAGGTCAAAGGCTTTCATACGGCCCCTTTCTGCTGCAATGCCATCAGTCCGTTTAGGACTTTGTCCGGGGTGATCGGCAGGGTGCGGATGCGGACGCCGCAGGCGTTGTAAACGGCGTTCGCCAGTGCGCCCGCCGTCGGGATCGTCCCCGGCTCGGCCATGCCGATGACGCCGCGCGGGTCGTCCTCGATAATCGTTGTGAACGCGGGCATTTCCAGCGCGCCCGGCAGCTTGTACTCCTCGAAGTTGGCGTTGAGCATCAGGCCGGTCTCGCGGTCGGTCACTTTGCCCTCGTACAGCCCGTAGCCCATGGCCTGGATCAAGCCGCCGTTGAGCTGGCTCTCGATGGTCAGGCGGTTCAGCGGCAGGCCGCAGTCCTGGACGCCGATGAGGCGGAGCACCTGCACCTTGCCGGTCTCGGTATCCACTTCCACTTCGGCGAGGTGAACGCCGTGCGCGCCGCCCGAGGACAGGCCCGGCTTCCATTCGCCCTCCGCTGTGATGCCTTGTGTCCCCAGCGCGGCACACGCCTGTTTCCAGGTCACGCTTTTGCCGTCCGCCGCCGTGATTTTGCCGTCATGCGCGGTTAGCTCCTCCGGCTTCGCGCCGAGGCCGGGCGCGATTCGGGCGAACATCGCCTGGCGGGCGTTAAACGCGGCCACCTTGACGGCGGGGGCCAGCGAGGGGGCCGTGGTGCTGCCCCCGGACGCATTGGCGCCGCCCAGCCGCGAGTCGCCGATGTGAGGCCGGACGGCGGCCATCGGCAGGCCGAACTCCTCGGCGACGATGGCTGCCGTGTAGGTCCGCGTCCCCGTCCCCAGGTCCTGCGTCCCGGACAGGACATCCACGCCGCCGTCGGACGCGATTTTGACCGTGACCTTGCAGGCCGGGCCGCCGCCTCCCCCCCACTCGGCCAGGCCCAGCCCCATGCCGCGCTTCTTGATCCCTGTCTGCCCCAGCCCCGGCTGCTTGTTGCGCCCGGTCGCCCAGCCGGCCTCCTTCGCGGCCACGTCCATCTGCCGGCCCCAGGCCGGGTCGGGGATGTTGCGCTTGCGAAGCTCGATGGGGTCCATGTCCAGCTTGTAGGCGACGTCGTCCATCAAGGACTCCATCGGGAACGACGCCTGCGGGCTGCCCGGCCCCCGAAAGGCGCGGGAACTGTCAATGTTGGTGTGGACCGAGTCCACCGTCCGGTAGACGTGTTCCACATGGTAGATGTAGGGCAGGCCGCGCTGCGAGCCGTCCCCCAAGCCGCCCAGCTTGTGCTGCTCGGCGCTGATCGCATGCAGCTTGCCGTCCTTGGTCGCCCCCAGCTTCGCGCGGACCAGGCTGGCGCTGCGGTTGCCCGCCATGAGGAACTCATCCTCGCGCGTCAGCAGCAGGTGGACGGGCCGCTTGGCTTTGAGAGCCAGCTTGCAGGCGACCGAGCCGGGCAGGTCCAGGCCGAACTTGGACCCGAAGCCGCCGCCCATGTGATGCACGATGGAGACGACGTTCGCTTCCGGGAGTCCTAACTCGTGCGCCGCGTCGCCGGGGATCGTGTGCGTCCCCTGCGTCGAGGCATACACTGTCGCCGTCTCGCCGCCGCGATAGTCCACAACGACCCCGTGCGTTTCCAGGCAGCTATGGTGCTGGAACGGAGTGCGGAACTCGCCTTCGGCGACGGCGGCGCACTCGGCGAACAGCGCCTCGACGGCGGCCTTGTCGCCGCGCGCCTCGCCGGGCTGGACGTTCGGGCCGTTCTGATGCACCTGCGACGCATCGGGTTTCATGGCCGCGTCCGCGTCCACGACATGCGGCTGCGGGTCGTAAGTGACACGGATGGCCCGGATGGCGTCCTCGGCCAGTTCCGGCGTCCGCGCCGCCACGGCAGCGACGGGGTCGCCCTGATACCGGAGCGTTTTGTCGGGGTAGGTGATGACGGCGGCGACGCCCGGCATCTTCTCCGCCGCGCTCGAATCCAAGCTGGTCACTTTAGCGGCGGCATAGGGAGAGGCGAGAATGCGCCCGTAGACCATGCCGGGCAGGCGGATGTCGTGCGAGTATTTGGCCGCGCCCGTCACCTTGTCCGGCCCGTCCACGCGGGGAATATGATGATTCAGGAGGCGCATCTGCGAACGGTCGCCCCAATCGGGACCGGCGTTGTCGTCCACCTCGATCTCGACCATCGTTTCCAGGCCGTTGACCACTTTGGGGACTTTGATCTTGCGTTTCGCCATCGGGTTAGGCTTCCTTCCCAGCGCGCATCTTCCGCGCGGCGGCCAGCGCGGCCTCGAAGATCTTGGGGTACGTCCCGCAGCGGCAGACGTTGCCGGCGCAGGCGTGCTGCACCTCAGCGAGTGTCGCGCGCGGGTTCTTGTCCAGGTAGTTTCGGACCGACATGACGAAGCCGGGCGTGCAGAACCCGCACATCAGCGCGTCGTGTTCCACAAAGGCGGCCTGCACGGGATGCAGGTGCGCCTCATCGGGGGAGACGCCCTCCACCGTCGTGATCTTCTTGCCCACGGCGTCGGCGGCCAGCGTCATGCAGGAGTAGACGGTCTTGCCGTCCACCTCGACCGTGCAGGCCCCGCACGCGCCCCGGTCGCAGACGATCTTCGGCCCCGTCACCGGCGGCTCCAAGTGGTTCCGCAGGGCGTTTAGCAATGTCGTGCGCGGCTCCATCAGCGCCGTGTGCTTCCGACCGTTGACGTTCAGCGTCAGCCGGATCGTCCCGCGCTGCACCGGCGAGTGGCTGTCGTCGCGCACGGCGTCCGCCGCATCCCCACGCTCCATCAGGCCCGGCGCCAGAGCGGTGGCGACGCCGACCGCGCCGGCTCCCCGCAGGAACTGGCGGCGGCTCAGGGGCGGCGTCTCCGTCCGTGTTTCTTCTTCGCGTTCTTCTTCCATTTCCGGCATGGGGACTTTCCTTTTCCAGCAAGGCCTTGCGGCAAAAAATGTCAGGAACACTATACTCCCTGCGCCCCCGTTCTGTCAACAAACAGGCGGTTAAAACCAGGGCGATTGCATATGAACTTTATGGTCCTTTGTTCCTATAGAGCAAACTCCTATGTTGGGTGGCCTGCGGCCCCGGAGCCGCCTTTGGTGGGGACAAGAGGAGCAGTCGGAAGCGTTTTTCTGCCCGTGAAGGCAGCTAATCGGCCTCTGCGCCAGTGAGCGGAGGAGTTCGCTCCCGTAAAAAGCGTACAAGCGTTCGCGGAAAGTTCATATGCAATCGCCCTGGGAGAATACATCGAACACTTGACAAATGGGACCATCATACTGTAGAATAGAACTGTTTCCATTAAAGGTATCCAATGCTCCAAAAGCGATATTCTCCTTTGTTCCGCATGGCGCTGGCCCTGCCCATCATGCTCACGCTTTTCCTATGCACCTGTACCGGCCAAGCGCATGCTCCGAGTCGTGCTCATTCTCCAGGTCGTGTTCGTTCCTTAAGTCAAGCCTCCCTTATGGCGAGAATGGCGAGACAGGTGATCCACTATGTGGGAGGCCGCAGGCCCTATGTTCTTCTCACACCGGCGGCTGCTCTGCCTTACTACTTGCAGGACAAAGATCAACTGCCGACAACTGCCGGCAGTTTCTCGCGTCGAACGCCGAGGGGCACTGTTTCTGTGTACTGGATGATTGATTACGTTCTTGAGGATGGATCGATGGCTGTAAGAACGGGACCAAACGCTGCAAGCAGTGAATACGACGAGCCTTCAGTAATGCATATCGCCATCATCTCTCCAGACGCACTTCCCATTGTCTTAGAAGTTCAACAGCCCGTTGAGAGCGGATGGCAGCATGTGAATGGGCATCAATTATCTTACTTTAATCCTCAATCGGTGCCGAACAATCCCGTTGTGAAGCGTGTCAAACTGTACGGCGGCCTTAATCTCCTCCAAGCAGGAGTCAACTATGGCGAATAGCTCCTCCAGGTTGTTCTGCTTGACTTGCGCCTGTGGCAGAGATAACAAATATGGACTGCACCCTTGAAGTGAGACACCAGGTTAAAGACCGCCGCAATCCAAAGAACATTAGTTACACTACCCGCTATCGAGCAATTCTGTAAAGTGGGTTGACTGGGTTAAACAAATTCGGTATCTGCGGTTGGTCTTCAGGCAAGAATCAAGTTACCAGAGACGTTATAGCCAGCGGACCAGTCGCCGCGATTTTGATAGTTTGCCTAGACAGTGAACGTGATGCTGAGGTGTTTCCCAATTTTATGCCCCCTGGGCAAAATGAGTGTTCTGCTGGTCTAGCAAGGCACTTCCAGGGACATATCCCTCAAGTTAAGATGTCTGTCGTCCCGAGACGCAAAGGGGAGCAAAGGCTAATGATGTCTACAGAAGATTGGATATCCGCTAGGCGCGTTATCCGTATGCTCGGAGGAACATTTCTGTGGTTGCTTCTTGCTGTCCTCTTGCCCTCTCACGGAGTATGCAAAGCGGAACAGCCTATTGCGAGATTCATCCGAACCGACTGGAAAACGGCTTTCATTCAATCCCCAGAGGCGGCCCCACGGTACAACAGGATCAAGATCACAGGGGGGCGGGAACTGAAACAACCGCGTGCTTACTCGACGCAACCAGGGCTGTTAGCCGTCACTGTCAGTAGCGATGACAGGACCGATATTTGGGTCACGCAGCCGAGTGGAAGCCAGCCTCGCAAGATAACAACCCACCTAAGCGGTCCTGTGGCATCTATCATATGGTCACCAGATGGTAAGTCTTTGGCCTACGTCGTTCAGCCCTTGTTCAGGACAATCTCGGGGTGGGAAGATACCGCCTTGTACACGGTGGAGATATCCAGTGGGCACCAAACCTTGGTCGCAGATCATGGCGCGGCCGCCCCTCTTTGGTCTCAGGATGGGGCATCTTTGCTCTTCTTCCGCCTTAACAGGGGCAAGTGGCGACCCTACCGCGCTAGCGCTTCCTCTGGACAGCCAAAGTTAGTGCTCATTGCCGATCTGCCATTAGAACAGCCGGGAGTTTTCAGTAGAGACGGCTCGCACCTAGCTGGCATACGCGATGGCAGGATCGTTATTGATTCCCTCATAAATCATCACCAAATTGACTGCTCCTTGGGGGCAACCCCCGAAACATTGGAGTGGTCGTGGGATGGCCAGCAGATATTGGCAGAAACCACGACAGCATTTTACTTTAGGTATTCCCACAACTTCACGATACTCGACGCGTCCAGCGGTAAGACGGTGTTTCTGAGTGATCAGATAAGTGATACACTATCCCCCCAACAGGATGAAGAGGTGGTTGTCACAGCCGCTAGTTGGATACCCGGTCCTGGTCACCGGCTCCTCCTTCATGCTCAACGCCAGCGTGCATCTACAGGCGACTTGATGTTGCACAATGAGATGACAGATCGTGTTCATGAGCGGCGTTGGCTGATTTTCGATCTCGACACTGGTAAAACCCAGAGGGTTGATGCACTTCCGCCGGTTGATGAGGGTTTTGGCAGGGGCCTTGCTGCCGTTGTATGGAGCCCGAATCGGCAGTATGTAGCCATCGGTGAGGAAGAGTATCGTGTGACACTATAGGTCTTCGCTCCTGCTCGAACCACCAAAATTGCGCGCCGTTGGCTGACCGAATCGCTGACCACATGCGTATTTACGAATGCCTAGGGCTTTGTTGCATAAATCATAGCAAGTAAGCATCAGGCATTCCTAACTCGGTCATCTGGTTCAAGGCGTTGAGCCTGAGCATTGTTTCGGTTTCCTGCGCGTCCTCACTCCTGGCCCGCAAGGACG